>Ga0196965_1000551_pt1 | contig 20485 bp, 11 predicted proteins | sample S1_20metaG_FD_148668 | JGI IMG/M metagenome (GOLD analysis project Ga0196965, IMG submission 148668) | Soil microbial communities from Anza Borrego desert, Southern California, United States - S1_20 | ecosystem: Environmental > Terrestrial > Soil > Desert | place: USA: California | collected... | reverse complement strand
TTCCAGTGGAATCACAAAAGCAACTCAGCGCCCTCACTCATACCGCAGCGTCTCAACCGGATTCGCCCCCGCCGCTTTCCACGTCTGGGATGCGATTGTAACAAGTCCCATCAAAAAGAATGCAACAAGGCCGGTAAGAATATCGAAGAAGTTAAGGCTTACCCTGTAGTACTGAATCTCGGAAAGAAGATTATCGAAAGAGAGAACACTTACCGGGATCGCAAAACTGACCGCCCACGCCATGAGCAAGATGAAGTCCTTTGATAACAGGTAAATTATGCTGGCTACACTGGCACCAAAAACTTTGCGAATGCCTACTTCCTTTGTCCTGATTTCGGTCGTGTAGATAACCATTCCCAGCAAACCCAGGAGCGAGATGGAAATTGCGATCACACCCAGAAAGCCGATCATCTTCAGCAAGGCCTGGTAAAATTGGTTCATCGCTTCTATTTCGTCGTCAAAGAAATGTGTTTCGAGTTTCCGGGAAGTGTTCAGTTGACGCCATGTTGTTTCTATGGCGGTTAACGTGGCCTGGATGTCCGGGGAGGCTACATTAACATTGGCGTATTCAAAGCGGGAGGGGTCTGTCCGGAGAAAAAAGCTTTTGATGGGTACCTGCAGCGGCGCAAAATGAAAGTTCTTTATCACACCGATTACCTCGAGCGCTTTGTTTTCCACCATGAACGTCTTGCCAAGCGCTTCCATGGGATTGGCTATCTGCCAGGCGCGGAGAAATTCTTCATTGACAATGGTATAGCGCTCTGTTTGGGTGGGCACGCCCGGAAAATTCTGTCCCGCCAGCAGTTTCAAACCAAGATTGTCCAGGTAGTTCGGATCAACGAAGAGCTGGAAAACTTTTATGGAGTCGCCGCCGGTGTGTTCCCGAGCCTGTACGCTGGAGTAAGATGATCCCAAAATGCCGGACGACATGGACATCTTTTGTACCGACGGCAGTCGCGAGAATTCGGATTGAAAGGTAATGGGATCAACGCCCTGAAGTTCAACATCCAGGATGTTTTCGGTGTTAAATCCAAAATCATAGTTCAGATTATGCCGGTACTGCCGGCTCAATACGATCAGCAGGATGATGAAGCAAAATGAAAGTGAAAACTGGAAGACACTCAATGCCCTACGCACGCGCATGCGGGAAGAACCTTTTGCGTTCCCCTGGCTCTTTAATGCCTGTATCGGATTTATCCCTGCGAAGAGCATCGCCGGCAAGACACCTGCCACGAATCCTGTGCCGATGGAAAAGAGCAGAAACATGCCGACCATCTCCCAGGTAAGGCTCAGGTCCAGCCAGGCACCGGGCATCATGTTTTCAAATTCCGGCCGTATGATGAAGAACAGGAGAACAGCGCCAGCCAGTGCGAAGATGGTGATGGCAATCGCCTCCGTAATAAACTGCAGGAAGATGTGCGTCTTTCTGCCACCCATGGTCTTCCTGACGCCCACTTCTTTCGAACGTTTAAGTGCCCGCGCGACAGACATATTTCCATAATTAAAGCATGCGGGCAGGAGAATCAGCAGGCTGATGAAGGCGAAAACGGTGATCAAGGTAATGTCAGTATCGGGGCCGATTGAATCTTCGAGATCCGGGCCAGGTGTTATATCGCCGAGGGGCTGAAGCGTGAAGGCAACACGTGCATCGTTCGATCGACTATTCACGTCTTTGGCAATGCGATCCAGCGATTCCTGAAGTTTTTCTCTGTCCGATGAATGCTCAACGAGGAGATAGAGATATTGATTTTTGTAGGAGGTCCATTGATCCGGGTCATTCCCGTCTCCGCGAATTGTTGTGGGAAGGGTGCTAAAAGAAACGAGCGCTTCAAACCATAAATGTGTGCGCGTTTCGTCTTTGATAACGCCAGTCACCTCAAAGGTACCCAGCCCATCAATCTCAAGAGACGTCCCAATCAGATCGCCAGATGCTTCGATCTTCCTGGCTACAGATTCGATCAGCACGATACTATTAGGCTTAGACAAGGCACGCTGTGGATTGCCCTGGATCATCTCAAAATCGAACAGAGTGAAAAAGTTCGCATCGGCATAGTACCCGCGTTGGATGGGAATATTCACCTTATCAGAAACCACATCGCCCCGGAATGACGCGTTGATCCGGACAATTTCCTTTGTACCTGCCGATTCATGCTCCAGGCGGTATGCGAGAGGAGATGGGACCGAAGCGCGTTCCTCTTTATCACCGCCTTTTTCCAGGGTGGAAATGACCCTGTAGATGCTTTCTTTTTGCGTGTGAAAGTCGTCGAACGAGCTCACAAATGAATAAAAGGAAATCAGTACCAGGCTAACAGACATCCCCAGGGCAAGTCCGAAAATATTAATAAGGGAGAAGTATTTATGCCTGGCGATGTTTCGGAGCGCAATCTTCAGATAGCTGTTGAACATTAGGGTAGGGGTTTATACCACGACTGAAATGTGTGTCATTTTGTTACATACTTTTCAAAATAAGCGGCAGAAATTCTCGTCACGCGTTGCGAAAATATATTTTCAAGTTGTGTTATATCAAAGGTCTATGGACTCCTGGATGGTGGTTAATGGTCTTCCTTCGGTCGACCTGCGGCGGGCGGATCAGCAATCGATATTAAAGTAATTAAGAATCCGGTCAAGCGGTAATATCCAACGCTGGTAAAATTTCTATCCGGTAATTTTTCTCGATGCCGGCGACACTATTCATTCCTCAGGTATTCAATGGGGTTTACGCTTGCTCCTTTCACGGCATGATAGCTCACCGTCAATAACGCGATCAGTAACGCTGTAACGCCTGCAAATAGAAAGTAGGACGGTTCAAGTTCGATATGGTAGGCGAAACTCTCAAGCCACAAATGAGCGACAACTGAACTGATGAGTAAACCAGCTACGATGCCGGTTAAAACCATTTTAGCAAAACCTGCTGACAACAACCGAAATATGCGAAACGGCGATGCTCCCAAAACTTTCCTGATGCCGATTTCCTTGGTTCTTCTTTCGATCGTAAAAGCGGCAAGACCAAATAGTCCAAGACATGAAACAAGCATAGCGATACCGGCAAAGTAACGTGAAAGAAGCGCCACCCTGTTCTCGGAGGCATATAACCTTTCATAATCTTCATCCATGAATTTGAATTCGAAGATCTGCCCGGGATTGTGACGATCAAACAGCATCTTAAGGTTGGCCAGAACAGAACGTTCGTGGCCTGCTTCAATTTTGACCGAAACCCGGGGCGCATATTCCATGGGCGCAAGCATTAGCGCGCACGGCTTCAGCGGCTGGTAAAGTGATTCGTAGTGAAAGTTCTTCACAACACCTATAATCTGTTTTTTTTCGCCCCCGATGTGAATGATCTTGCCGACAGGATCTTCCAGTCCCATGCTTTGAATCGCCACCTCGTTGAAGATAATCTGGTCCACCGATCCGAATTCCCGTGAGAATGTATGACCCGAAAGCATCTCCATGCCTACTGTTTCCATCAGGTCGTAGCTGAGCCAAAGTATGTTGAAGAATGTGTTATCATCTTCGCTTTTTCCTTCCCAATCAATCCCGTTGGTTCCGCCGAGCTGCCTCCCCGTTTCCACGTTTCCGCCCCCGGCATTGACGACGCCATGTATGCCTTTGATCTCCGATAAAAACGTTTCACTCATTTTCTCGACGTTAAAATAAACGACCTGATCCCGTTCGAAGCCAAGGTTCTTGCGTTGGACGAACTCCACTTGCTTATACACAACCCAAACCGAAACAATCAGCACCACAGATATCATGAACTGGAATATTACCGATCCGGTCCGTGCCCAAACGTGAATGGCGGATCTGTCGGTATTTCCCTTTAATACCTCCGCAGGTCTAAACCCCGACAGGTACACGGCGGGGTAACTACCCGCAAGCAACGCGGTAACGGAAGTGACCACTGCCAGGACAACAAGCGTACTGGTATTGAAAGTCAATTCCAGGTTTTTTCCCGTAAGTGTGCCGAAAGGAACGAGCATCAGGTCAACTATTAGTATAGCAATTGTCATGGCAACAAGGACCATGAAAAAGGATTCGCCGAGATATTGAAAGACAAGGGCGCTGGTTTTTGCCCCAATTGTTTTTTTTATGCCAACCTCTCTTATTCTCCGGGATGCCCGGGCCGTCGACAAATTCATGAAATTAATGCACGCAATGACCAGTATGAATATCGCGATAGTAGCAAAAAGTTTAACATATTCGATCCGTCCGCCGGAAGGTGCTCCGTTCTCATACTTACCGTATAAATATCTGTCGTTATATCGCTGGATAAGGAGCGTAGATTGCGTGTTGACATTTTTGGCCTGAATGAGACCCTTTATTTTGTCGTTTAACAATTTAAGACTGGTGTTTTCTTTTATAAGAATGTAAGTACGTGGGCCGTTGTTTAACCATCCCTCTGATGGATTTTTCTCCTGGAACAGTTGATAGTTTAGCACGATGTCAAAGTGTGTTGTCGCGCCTGGCGGAACAGTCTCAAAAACTCCGGAAATATGGAATACACCGCTGATGTCCTGGGCATTCCATTCTATTGCTTTTCCCACGGCGTGATCCACGTCGTCAAATAATTTTAAAGCAAGCGCCTGGGAAATAACAACGGCATTTTTATCAGAAAGGACATTGTCCCGGTTGCCGTGCAAAAGACGGTAGGAGAACACATTAAAAAAATCTTTGGTCGCATACTGCCCGCTTGATTTAAGGCGCTTGCTATTATGGGTCACCGTTCCCTTGCTGACATTGAACGTCGGCGGAATGACAGTTATGGCATATTCAATTTCTGGCATTTCATCAGCCAGCGTTTTTGCCAGAATTTCAGGCGTTGCTTCGATGGTCTCGATCCCATTGGCGTCGTATGTATTTTGCAGAACCTGGAAAAGCCGATTAGGGTTTTCAAAAAAATTGTCGATGCTTAATTCATCATTCACCCAAAGATAGATTAACATCGCACAGGCGAGTCCGGTAGATAAACCAACAAGGTTAATGAGAAAAGTACCTTTAAACCTTTTGAAATTTCTAAGGATCAACAGGAGGGTATGCTTGATCATGAAGGACTATTATAATGGATCTGTTCTACGGCGTTTGGCCGCCTAATGAATATTGCTGTAACCTAAGAGGCGTTGGCCAAACGGGATGCCAGAGTAAAAAACATTGCTATTTACGAAAGTAGGGCTTTTGGACGGGGTGAGAACTTAGATTGTCCAGAAATAGAAAACGAGGTGTCCATTGATGGTCATATTTGCTTGCTGAAAGACCTTTACTCCAGATCACATGCCGATGACTTTACAAGAACGGGATTGCATTGACTGTATTTACCATCAATAGAAATTTCATAGTCTTTGTTCGGACTCAATGATTTCAAATAGTAATCGGTAGTGATGACCTGTGCCCCTGACCGAATGGCTGCTTCAAACCTTACCTTGTCGCCGGTTCGTGCCTCCCTGGTGTCGGAATCGGATCGGGTCCGTACCATGAATCCCTGTCTTACCCGTTCAGCGATATCTTTCTCCTGCTTGACAGGATTGTTCATAATGAGAAAAGCCGCATGTGGATTTTCTGGGCCGGCGTTTGAAAACATGGGTCTTGCATAGCTTTCATCTTCCGCCAGGTACAATTCTGTCACCTCTTTTGCAGCGTCTAATACGAAAAGTATTTTTCCTTTCGCCATGGCAAGGTCTGGCCACCCTTCATTCACGATTGCGCTTCGCAGTGTTTTGTGTTCTCCCTTTACCTGTTTTGGCGTGATCAAATGATCCGCATTAAAGATCTCGAGGATTTCCAGATCGAGTGCATCCAGTACTTTTCTATCAAAGGGTATGACTTCTGCAAAACCAGGCCTTTTAAGTCCTGAGCTCTTTGGATTGACCGTAATAATTATTGGCAGGTGATCCCTGTGGTATTTTGACCACTCACGGATATCGGACAGGCACGTTTTGAATGTAGCACAGTGACTTCTGAAATCGATATCCGGTACATGAAGAACTTTGAAGCCTGGATCATTCATGGATTCAGCGTTGTAAGGTTTAGCGTCCATTCCCTGAGCGCTCAGCATGTCCAGTCCTTTCGGATGGGAGAATCGACCGCCGTCCGGATCATACAACACATCAATCTCCAGACTTCTCAAGCCCAAATCCAGTTGCTCAGCAATGGGAATGTGGGCATAATCCAATCCTTTTGCTTCCGGACGTTCAGAGACGAGTAAGTCCATCAGCGGCTTTTCGATTCCGATTTTGTAGCTGTTATGACTTCCGATGACCTGCGTCTGATTCATTTTAAGGTTCTGGCCTTGCAGGAAAGCAAACGACAAGCAAGTGAATAAGGTTAAAGTAAACTGTTTATGTAGGCGGTTCATAGGCGTTGTGTTAGATAAGATAAAAGGTCGAAGGCTACGCTGTAGCTTTCGACCTTAAGTGATCCGTTTATTGATTATCAGTCGACTGGTAATGCTTAGTATCCCTGATTTTGCACTAAGAATCCTTTTTCACTTGAGGCACCGTCGATTGCCCTCTGAGGGATCGGGAACAACCTTTTGTGTACATCACTATCGGTCTTGTCTGTCCAGGTATCTTCGTATCTGCCGAACCTGATTTGATAGTTTCGTCTCAGGCCTTCCCAGTAGAGTTCAAATCCCGATTCACGGAACAAAACATCCAGGTCAATGGAAGTAAGGACGGGAGGAGTCTGGTCAGGCCGGGCGGTTCTGGAAGTTCTCAGGGTGTTTACATCCTCCAACGCGCCGATGTTGTCGTCATTCCTGAGTTTTGCTTCTGCACGCATCAGATAGACCTCGCCCAACCGGATCAGGACAACGTCAACACTACTGTAGGAGCAACAGTTGGTAGCGGTATGGCTAAACTGGTATTTCGAAAACCGGTGCCCTGTATTATGCAGACTTCCCTGTTCTGTGAAATCGACATTGAGGGTATGGTCAACATAACGGAGGTTTGCACCGCTGGTTCTCCTATTGATAACGGGATATATTCTTACTTTTCCATCGTCGCAGGTCAAAATTTTTCCTGCTGCATCTTTTCTAGGGCCCCATATTACACCGCGAATAATTCCTCTGTCCATTTCAAATTGGGTAGCTTCCACGCAATAGTAATGCTCGGAATCATTTGCCGGAGTTATCCCGGTAAGATCTTTAAGGGCATCGGGTATGATGGTATTCTCCTGGTAAAAGCGGGCATCTGCTTCCGCAGCAGCATCTACACTCCCATAAGCGTCAGCCCAGGTTTGAATGAAATCAGGCGTGGCTGCTGTGGCATCGGTTCCTCTTGTGCTTGGAAATTCCGGCCTTGGAACCTGATCGCCGGATATTGACCAATAAGCCCATCTGCTATGCTCGGTTTCAAGTACACCTCTTTGATCCTGCGCAAATATGATTTCCGGATTGGTGTTGTTACCATCGCTGAACAGGTCGAAGTACTCAGCTGATAATGAATGTGGCCCTGCGATAATATCGCTCGTATACTGTATAACTTTATCCATATCGTCTTTCCTAAATGCAGGTACGCCATATGGATCGCGATACACGGCAGCGTTTAGATATAAACGAGCCAGTAAAGCACGTACCGCGTCTTTGGTAAATCTGCCCCGGCCGACGTCGTTACCCATAACATCCACTACTGACAAAAGTCTTTCCTCAATGTAGTCGATTGCTTCTTGGCCCCTCAGAATTTGAGACATTTGGTCCGAACGTTCTTTTTTGAAAACCAGCCCCCAATTGTCGAGTGCCAGCATATTGAGGTATGCATTCATAGCTACCATTTCATAGCGTGCATGCTGTGCTTCTTGATTGCCGTTTTCAACTTCCAAGGATAATCGTTCCTCGGCAATTACCGCGCGCGATAAACATAAGGTAATATTGGTCCAGGCATCTCCTACCAGGGCGTTGCTGGGAGTCATGAGATGCTGGTGAACCGCAAGGAACTTGCCTCCATCATACCAGTCCGTACCGCCACGGTAGGGGAGGATGGCCTCATCGGAAGCAACTTCCTGAAGTCCGAAATTGACTGTATGCATCCACACCTGGCGGAGAAGACCGTATACGGGTGCTATCGATCCGCTGATAATTTCGGCCTGGCCGGTTCCGGTCAGAGACTCGTCAAGAATTTCTTCCTCCAGTGAAGTACAACTGAAGAATGCGAGTAATAATAAAACAATGGGTAGTGCTTTTTTAAATCTTATGTTTTCCATCTGATTTCTTTTTACAGGTGTTACAAAGAGAAGTTTATTTTACTGCTAGAATGTTACATTGAGGGCGACCAGGATTGTTCGTGCCTTGGGATAAGTAAAATAATCTATCCCGAAAGTCTGAATGCCTCCTGATGTTGATCCCGTATTGATCTCAGGGTCGAATCCGGAATAATCTGTTATCACGAACAGGTTTTGACCGGTTAACGACAAGCGGACATTCTGGAATACATTCGATAGGCCGATCTTTTCCGGGCTTAGATTGTATGCCAGTGTAGCGTTGTTCAATCTCAGGAAAGATCCATTCTCCAAATACCGCGTCGATACCGTGTTGGCGTTTGAAATAGCCTCATTGGGATACTGAACCGCAAAATCCGTTGTATTATTTGACTTGGTTAATTGTGCCTTGGTGAACAGGCTCATGGCCGTATGGTTGTAGACTTTGCTTCCGGCTACACCATTGAAGCTGATACCCAGATCAAACCTTTTGTATTTGAAGTCCAGGTGAAAGCCGTAGATGAATTTCGGAATAGCGCTGCCGACGACGCTCCGGTCGTTGTCCAATGTTGCATTATCGTTATTAATGTCCGTGAAAGTATTAAGGCCGTCGGCGCCAATACCTTCAAATTGAAACATATAGAATGCTCCGATCGGCTCATTGTTGATATAGCCATTGATGGTGGCGCCAGTTTGACCGGAACCCTGTGCCGCACCCGTGGTCAGTACCAGATAGGGAGAGTCCTTTACCTTGTTTTCAATGTAGGTAATGTTGCCGCCGATATTGTATGAAAAATCACCGCGTGCGTTGCCATTGTAATTCAACATCAATTCGATACCGCTGTTTTGGATCTTCATGTCCTGGATATTGGTCCAGTAGGTAGCCGTTGGTTGAACAGGATCGGCTGGCGTAACTTCTAAGAGCACGTTGGATGACTCCTTATTGAAATAATCCAGACTACCGCTTAATTGGTTGTTAAGGATCGCAAAGTCAATACCCGCGTTTATTTGCGTAGATACCTCCCATTGCAGATTGGGGTTCGCCAAACGTGTGTACACTATTCCGTACGGGTAGCCACCAATAGCTGTCGCGTTGGCATCCAGGGGATAGGTGTTATAACTTTGACCACCTGTTATTAATCGATTTTCCGAATAGCTGGCCTTTGTAATCTTGGAAGGGATTTCCTGGTTACCGGTTCGGCCCCAGCTTGCCCGCAACTTCAGGTTGTTGAAAGGCCCGCTGTTTATAAAATTTTCGTTGCTGATGTTCCAGCCCAGTGCAACGGAAGGGAAGTAACCATATTTATTGTTTGCTCCAAACTTAGAGGACCCATCGGCCCGAAACGTTGCGGTGAACAAATATCTGTCGTCGTACACGTAGTTGAGTCTTCCGAAGTATGACTGCAGTTCATTCTTCACGGCGGACGAATTCACCGTTGTAGGATATACAGTTGTGCTGGTCTGGTCCTGGTACTTCGGTTCGATATTGTTATTGGCGAAGCCTCTGTAGGAAAACGTTCTGTCTTCCTCCAGAAAGCTTTGGTAGGAATGTCCCACCAACAGAATAGCGTTGTGAACACCCTTATTCCAATTATAGTTGAGTGTGTTCTCTACCAGCTGATTCGTATTGGCGCTGATGAGCGTGGACAATGACCCATCTGAAATATTGGATTCGTTTATAACAGATGGAAAGGGTTTGTACTGCTCGTCCCGGTCTGTAGCGGAATAGTCTATACCGAGATTTAACTTATAAACAAGGCCGTCTAGAAGTTCGATTGACGGTGAAATACTTGCCAGAATACGGTTATTAATCGCCTCGTCGCTGAATATTTCATACCTTTTCAAGGGATTCAGGGCGTTTGTGGTCAATAAGGTCGGCTCACCGTTGGTATAGGCTGGTATGGTCGGATTCAAATTGAGCATGTCACTTATAGTGGAATTAATATTAGGACGCAAATTCTCGGTGTGAGACGCCGTAAGATTTAGATCTACATTCAGCCTTCCGTCCAGTCCTTTCTGATTCATGTTCAGCTTGGCGGAATAACGTTTCAGATTGCTATTCTTAAGAATTCCTTCCTGGTCCTGAAAGCCGACTGATGCATAGTAGGAAAATTTCTCAGTGGCGGCCCCGCCAAGAGAGAAGTCAAGTGTTTTTGAGAGGCCTGTTTGGGTCAGTTCATCTTGCCAGTCGGTATTTCCGGCAAAGTCGTTCAAGGTTCCACCCTCGGCTTGTACCTGCGTGCGAAACTCGTCGGCACTGAACACGTCTATTTTATTGGACATGGATGACCAGGCTGCGGAAGCAGAAAAATTCATTTCTGTTTTTCCGGACCTTCCTTTCTTAGTCGTAATAACAACAACCCCGTTTGATGCCCTGGAACCATATACTGCGGTTGCGCTGGCATCTTTGAGCACATCGATGATTTCGATATCATTGGGGTTAAGAAAGTTAAGTGGGTTGGTGTCAAACCCCTGAGACGAATTGTCCAGCAAAAAACCGTCGACCACGTAAAGGGGCTGCGTTCCTGAGCGCAAGCTCCCGATGCCACGGATAATGACATTTTGTGCCGCACCGGGCTCACCGCTTGCACTGGTTACATTTACACCTGAAATTTTTCCTTGTAAGAGTTGTCCTGGATTGGTAACGACTCCCTGGTTAAAGCCTTCGCGCTTTAAAGACGTGATTGCACCGGTTACATCAGATTTTTTCTGCGTACCGTAACCTATTACAACAATCTCCCCCAATGTCTCTGCGCCAGGCGTGAGCGATACGGAAATTTCCGATTGACTTCCTACAGTCACTTCTTTTGTTTCAGTCCCAACAAAGCTGAAAACCAGAATAGCATTAGAGGATGACACAATGATTCTGTAGTCACCATTCCCATCACTCACCGTTCCGTTCATCGTTCCTTTTTCATGAATGTTTACGCCAGGCATCACTGCGCCCTCTGAATCTTTTACTTTCCCTGTTACTACTATCCCGTCCTGGTACTTATACTTTTTTGCAAGTACGTCTTGCGCCGACAGGCAGATAAGGGATAATAATCCCACCGACAAAAAGCTCTTTAAACTAAGTGCTGGCAGTTGGCTCCCCGGACGGAGCAGATGGTACAAATGTTTCATAGAAAAGCTGTTAAAGTTATGGATGAATGATTTTTTTTGAACGCCTAATGAGCGCCAAAGTAAAAGAGAAATGGAATCGTGGAATCGAACTTTCGATTAAGCTTAAGTTAATGGCATAATAAGTTTTTGTGGATCAGTACCTCGAAGCGCTTCGTCAATAAATAGAAGTTACTGTAATGTTATTTGCGCGTACTTGTCGGGAAGGGTCTTTCAATCGTGTGAATCGATGGTAAGTGCATCATGACGGCTGCAGTAGTGTTATAGTTCTTGAAAGGTGTGTCGCATTTCACTCCTCTCATTTAAGGATAGCATAATAAAAAGGTAACAAAGAGTTTCGGGAAGTGTATCCGAGAAATTCTTCCTTGCGATTCAGACACAAAGGTGTTTGTCAATTTAATTTTTCACGTCTATGAGGTACAGTAAAATCAAAGCGCTCCTATCGCTTATAGTAACGATATCCGCATTTCTTGTTCAGGCACAAAATCCAAAGCCATCGGCCAATAGTCTGAAAGTTGACCCCAGGGCCTTGAATTTTATTCTCATGGGTGACTGGGGAAGAAATGGTGCCGATCATCAAAAGCAAGTTGCGGCACAGATGGGCAAAACTGCCTCGACAGCAAGTGTGGATTTTATCGTTGCAGCAGGGGACAATTTTTACCCTTTAGGTGTAGTAAGCGAACATGATCCCCTGTGGAAGTATTCCTTTGAAGATATCTATACTGATTTTTCCTTGCAATGGAATTGGTATCCGGTATTAGGCAATCATGACTATGGATCCAATCCTGAAGCGCAAATTGCCTATTCAAAGATCAGTCGCCGCTGGCAAATGCCTTCGCGTTATTATTCGAAAGTTGTCAATCTCAACGGAGACACTACCCAGCAAGTGCTTTTAGCGTTCATCGACACTACCCCACTCGTAAAAAATTATCATTCAGGAACCGGTCATAAAGTTCATGATCAGGATACTACTGCTCAAAAGCTATGGCTTGAAAAACTTCTTGCAAACCCCTCGCCCAACATTAAATGGAAGTTTGTCGTTGGCCGCCATCCTATGTATACCGGTGGAGGGCGAACTGAAAGCCATGATACCAGATCTATCAGAAGTTCAATTGAGCCGCTGCTTGAAAAGTACAAGGTTGATGCCTATCTCGCCGGTCATGAACATAGTCTTCAACACATTGTTACGGCAGCAAACACACACCATTTTATATCTGGTGCTTCCTCTGAACGAACGCCCGTAAAGATGTTGCCAACCAGTAAATTTGCCAGATCGGAATACGGGTTTATGTTATTTTCAGTAACACAAAGCAGTACCTTAGTACAGGTTATCGACTTTAATGGAAATATATTATATACTGTAGCGTTGCCTAATAAATTGGATTCAAAATGATGCGCCTTGTTATTTCTTTAGTTGCTTCTTTAGTTTTTGGTTCTGCAGTCGGTCAGTCTTCCCAGACCATGATCTTTGCGCACAATGACTATGGAAAGCCGATTCCCTTTTTTGCGGCGTATCATCAACAGGCTGATTTCATTGAAGCAGATGTTTTCCTATACAATGACAAGCTAGTGGTTGCACATACCCAATCGGAAATAAGTTTAGACAGAACGTTAGACACTCTCTATCTGAAACCGCTTCAACAGCAGATTCAGAAAAACAGGGGAGCGGCTTATCCGAACAGCAAGCCATTGTCGTTGATGATTGACTTAAAATCGGAAGGCGTAGCGACATTGACGAAATTAGTAGCTGAACTAAAAACATACCCCGACCTCATCAAGTGCAAATCCTTGTTGATCACGATTAGCGGGAACGTCCCTGAGCCTGCAACCTGGAAAAGATTCCCTGAATTTATTCATTTTGATGGCCGGCCTGGAATTGAGTATACTCCGGATCAATTAAAAAGGATTCGCTTGATCAGTACAAGCTTTAGCAAGCACTCCTCATGGAACGGTAAAGGAGTTTTAACGGCTGCAGAACGTTTGGAAATTGAAAGGATTGTTAAGGAAGCGCACGAAAAGCAAAGACCAATCAGATTTTGGGGCGCTCCCGATTTTGAGAATGCATGGATAAAATTGATGGAAGCAGGCGTAGATGTTATCAACACAGATCGCGTGGACGCGCTGGCTGATTTGCTCCGGCAGATACCTCAACGCTCTTTTACCAGTCAGCGCAAACAAGCGGCTTATCAACCTTTGTATGAAGTAACGAAATGGACTGATGCTCCACGCAATGTAATTTTAATGATTGGCGACGGAATGGGTTTATCTCAACTCTACAGCGGTTACACTGCAAATTTCGGGAGCTTGAGCATTTTTAACATCAGGGATATTGGCTTCTCCATAACAACCGCTTCCGATAGCTATATCACCGATTCGGCCGCCGGTGCTACCGCTATGGCGACTGGCAAGAAGACCAATAATCGTTTTATTGGCGTTGACTCGCTAGGCAATCCCTTGATTTCCATTTTGGAGACATTGAAATTATCGGGTGCGGCTACAGCGATCATTTCAAACGGTGATGTAACCGATGCCACCCCGGCAGCATTCTATGCTCATCAACGTGAACGAAGCTTAAGCGAAGCAATAGCACTTGACTTCACCGCCAGTAGTAGTACTATTTTGATCGGTGGCGGAAAAGCCCATTTTAGCAACCGTTCGGACCGTAAAGATTTACTTGCGGATCTGAGGAGAGCCGGCTATGCTGTAGGAACTGACTTTGATTCGATTGATTCGTTTACAGCCAAGAAATTTGTTTTATTGGATGACTCAGCAGTGGTTTCGAAATTGAAGGGGCGTGGTAATTTTTTGTCAAAGTCCCTTGAAAAAACGCTTTCGGTTTTCAGGAAGCAGCCGGAGGATTTTTTTGTTTTGCTGGAAGGCGCACAAATTGATTGGGGCGGGCATAACAATGACATGGGCTATGTCGTGACGGAAGTTCTTGATTTTGATCAGGCTGTAGCCACGGCGTTGAGATTCGCGGATGACGACCGGGAGACTTTGGTGATTGTTACTGCGGATCACGAAACCGGTGGACTTTCAATATTAGACGGCGACATATCCGCAGGATCAGTTTATGGTAACTTTAGCAGTAATGACCATAGTGCAGTAATGGTCCCGGTTTTTGCGTATGGGCCGGGCGCTCAGCATTTTCGCGGGATTTATCATAACACGCGAATTCATGACTTAATTCAAGAATGTTTAAGTAAGTCTAGAAAGCATTAGAACTGGTAATCCGCGAGGATCACCGATAACAAGGGGCGGGCATGGGAAATTCCATGCGCGGTCTGTGGCATTATATCAAACTGGTTCTAATGTTTGGTGCCCATGATATCAATTGCTAAAAAAATCACTGGCCATGATGTCGTGCTAAAGTTTAATGAATTCAACCCGCCTGTTTTTTGCGCGGCCTTCTTCGGTGGTATTCGGAACCATTGGTTCTGTGTCACCCATGCCCCCCGTCTGCAGGCGTTCGGCGGAAATCCCAAAGTTGTTAATAATGTATGCCCTGACCGCTTCGGCGCGCTTCGCGGACAACTGTTTGTTATAGTCGTCCTTCCCTACATTATCGGTGTGCCCGATAATGCGAATCCGCAGACCGGTATTTTGTTTCAGCGCTTCGCCGAAAGTATTGATGATTTCATAGGATGACGGCTTAATTTTATCACTGTTAAAATCAAATTGAATACCATTGGTGGATACGCGTCCCTTTTCCATGAGATCTTTCATGATCCCGCTTCTCGCATCGGTACCGGTTTCTGCTATAACCAGGTTTGTGACGTAAAATGGATTTTTTTCCGACGTAATCTCCGATGCCCTGAAAAAGAAACTGTTCCGGATGGCGGCCGGTTCAAAAGCCCGGGGCAGATCAAAAAGTTTTTCGCCATTGATATAAAGCCTGATGCGGGTTTTGTTGATACTCATGCTTACATGAACCGGCTTTCCGGCAAGCTTACTTGCCTTGAAGGCCTGGTTACTTTCGCCGCCGGAGTAGTAGCGATTGGTACTGCCGATGAAATCCTGCGCATGGTCGATCCTGAAATAAAACAACTTCTTGTAATTTATTCCTTCCTTGACGGGATTCTTGCTTTCTGAAAATCCAAAAGTTATCGGGGACCTTTTTTCCGTCGGGATCAGCAGGTCAAATTCAATCGTGAAGTTTTCCGGCAGTACAGAAACGTGCTCCGGGTAAGTAAGCGTTTTTTGGGGTATCGATAACCATTTGCCCGGGATGTTGTTTATCGTGACCACTTCACCGGAGCCTGTCGTATTCCATGCCGCGGGAAAATCATTGACGGCGTCTTTCTCGAAATTTTCGCTGAACAGAATATTCTGCCCAGGTGTGAAGTCGGAACTTTTATTTACCTGTAAAGCATTGGTGGCAGGCTGGTCTTTTTCATTGCCCGGGGCGGTGGCATCTGGCTTGTCTGTACCTTTAGTTTTCTTTTTATCACCTTCCACGCTTTCGTTTACCTTCTTATCGATTTTCTGTTCACCCTTATCCAGCGCTTTGTCGATCGTGCGATCTGCTTTCTGATCCACCTTCCGCTTTACTTTGTTTCCAATTCGTTTGTCCAGGTCTTTTAGCTGGGCATGGGCGCCAGGAACGCCGAGCGCGATCAGCAGGAGCAATAGCATTAACTTTTTCATAAGCAGTCTTATTTTAACAGCATTAAACTTTAATTTAAATCATATGGTGTACCGGGGTTTCGGCAGGGATTGTAGAGGAGGATATTCTAACCGATGTTGAATATCCTCCTGATTATTATAGATGCTGGTTCTAATACATCGAAATGTTATTCGGGTATGTTATATAAATCCCTCAGGGCTTCATACGAATAAGATGCTCTTCCGCCCGCTGTTAACGTTCCACCAGGAATCAGTACATACCTGATCTCAACGCCTTCAAACAGGTCTTCCGAAAATGGAGATCCATCGTGTGTCATGGCCATCACGCCCACAGCACTTACACCGGCCTTGATTTGCGCGACGCTGGTCAGGTATACGTCGCCCTGCTGATAGGGTATGGGGACTACCAGCGTGACATCGCCACTGACGACGCGCAGGAAAAACAGAGACACCCCTCCTTTTTCAAGAAAATCAGTGGTGATCATGGGCTCCGGGATGCTCATGGTCTTATAATTAGGGTCATTTGCGCTATTCCAGTCGATGTCCATCCATTCTGAATAAATCACATTTGCAGTTCCCGCGTCTCCTTTTTCTCCGACAATACCTTGTTCTCCTTGCGGCCCGACCGGGCCCGGATCTCCATCACCGCAGGCAGATAATGAGATCATGGCGATGGCAATAAGAAATGTTGTGCTTACTTTTTTCATGTGTATTTGATTTTTATTTTATAATGGTTAACTCAGTTTAATGTCCGGTTACTAGCGGGTGAAGGGTGCTTTTTTTATGGTCTTCCCCTTGCACAGAATGTGGATCTCGTACACCCCTTTTTTCAGGTAGCTCACATTGAGGTATATTTTCGTCGACAGGAACGAAGGAACAGACCCGCTGTACTCAATCTTCATTAAGCCCTTTTTCATTGGGATGATGGCCAGGCAGTTTTTTATGGAGATCCTCCATTCGCTGGTGATGGCAAAACTATGGGGAGCCCCTGCGAAAGGCTGTTACGGGTGTAACAGATGCTATAACGGATGTAACAAGGCTGAAAAGCGTTGTAAAAACCGGGTTTTATGAGTCAGAAGGGAAAAAAAATTATGAGCAGCAAGCGCTTTTAATGCCGGGCTGCGAACTCAGTAGGGGTACAGTGGTAAGTTTCTTTAAAGCATTTTGAGAAATAGGACGGATCATTGAAACCCACGCGGTAGCCGATTTCCGAAATATTGGCGCCTGACTTGCCCAGCAATTGTGCAGCCATTGTCAGCCGCTGCGATCGTATGAAGTTTGTCGCCGAAAGGCCGGTGAGTCCTTTGAGTTTGCGGTGTAGCTGCATCCGGCTCATGCCGATTTCAGATGCGAACATTTCGACCGTAAAGTCGCTGTTGGTAAGATGGGAATCGAGGATGTGCTCTATTTTCCGAAGAAACTGCTCGTCCGTGGAGGACACGGCGATCTGCTTGGGCTTTAATACGAGTTCATGACTATAGCGTTCATGGAGGGTTCGCCTTAATTCAATCAGCTTTTGAATGCGAACTCTCAATAATGCACTGCTGAAAGGCTTTGTGATGTAGTCATCCGCTCCGGCTTCAAAACCGGTTAAAACGTTCTCATCCCCGGCCTTGGCGGTAAGAAGTATAACCGGGATATGGCTGGTGAATTCATGTGTTTTAAGTTTCGCACAAAGCGCAAGTCCGTCTGTATCAGGCATCATGACGTCTGAAATGATGAGGTCGGGGATATGTTCCAGCGCCAGGTCAATGCCAGCTTTCCCATTGGCCGCTTCAAGGATCTGGTATTCACCCTGAAGAATGGTCCTGATGAAAGATCTGACCTCAGCGTGGTCCTCGACCACCAGCAATACAGGCAGGCCACTGGTATCGTCATCGGGGAAGCCGTTATGCGAATGGGCTGCTTCTTCGGGCAGCAATGTATTGGATATGCGTGTTATGGGACGAGGTTGAACGATGCGCGCCTTTGGAAAAACTTCTTTTTCGACCGGAATCGTTATAATGAAGGTGGTCAGTTCGCCCGGCAAGCTGTTTACCTTTATATCTCCTTTCAATAATACGATGAGCTCTTTCACCAACGCTAACCCTATCCCCATTCCTCCCGATCGCCCGTCAACCTGGTAGAAGCGCTCAAATATTTTCGGCAACTCCTGTGTTGCAATGCCGGGCCCCGAGTTGGCAACCGTGATCGTCAGCATGCCCTTGACCGTTTCAGCGCTCAATTTTAAAGTACCGTGCTCAGGTGTATACTTACAGGCATTTGAAAGGAGGTTGGTCACGATCTTTTGAATCACATCACGGTCGTACCACACTTCATGCTGTATGTCGGATATCGCTACGTGGTAGTCAATCTTCTTTTGTTCAGCCAGATAGCGAAAGGAGGAAGCCAGCGCGCTTATCAAAGCGCTGACATCACCTTTTTCCAGGCACAACTGCAGATTATCCGACTCGAGCTTTGAAAGAACAAGCAGCTGGTCCACCAGCGACAAAAGTTGCCTGGAATTGCGGTTTATCATTTCCAGGTCGGATTTTTCATCCGCCGGTATGGAAGGATTATTAAGCCGTGACTCCACAGGACCCGCGATCAACGTCAGGGGTGTCCGGAATTCGTGTGAAATATTGGCGAAGAACCGCGACTTCATTTCATCCAGCTCTCTCAGCTTCCGGTTGGACTTCTGTTTGGTCTTCAGCAAAAAGTACAGGACAACGGCAACGGTTACGACACTGGCAATAATAAAAATGAAAAGCATCTGCTGCTCCCTTTTTGCGCGCTGTGTCAATTGATGTTGGGCGCCAAGCAGGACAATTTCGCGTTCCTTCTTCTCATTTTGATACCGGGCCTCTACCTCTACGATCTGTTTAGATGCCTTGATCTGGTTTAATGTATCGGCTATCGTTTGAAACTGCTGTTGAAATGCAAACGCCTTTTTGAAATTACCTTGCTGCTGATACATCACGGCAATGGATCTAAGAATGTCAGCCTTTTCATTCAGGCCGCCGGCAATTTCAGTTTTGGCAAGAGCAGTCTGCAATACCTTCTCTGCTTTGGGATATTGGCGGAGGGCTACCAACACTTCACCCATTTCGTGATAGCAATAAAGGCGGGTGATATCACCTTCAGCGGCGGGCTCCAGCAGCACGAGGGCTTTCTCATACAGTGTCAACGCCTTTTCCGGTTCCTTTAAAAAATAATACGACCGGCCCAGGTACCGGTAAGCATTTGCCCGCATGCGCGGATCGTTATAGGTTTCGAAAAATTTCAGGGCTGTTTCAAAATGAATGCGCGCCTGGTCATAATTCCTGTTGGACAAGTCCAGGCTGCCGAATGACATTTCAACGGCGCTGATGCCGTAATCATCGTTCATTTGCTGGTAAATGTTAAGGGCGTTCTGCAGATATTTCAGCTCCAGGGGCTGGTTGCCGAGAATATGATAGAGCTGGCTGATATTCTGGAACGCTTCTCCACGGTCTATCGAAACCTCATCGCCCATCAGTGAATCGGCTTTCAAAAAATGTTTGAGGCTGCCGTAGTATTCACCCTGGTCGTAGTACACCAGCGCGAGGCTTTTGTATGCTTTGGCAATTCTGCTGTTATCTTTCGATTCGGTGGCGACTTTGATATGGGTATGCGCATACGCTGCAGCGGAATCATATTCTGCCTGCGCAACAAAACACGTAGCGATATAATTTAATGCATATACCTGTTGCGGATAATATCCCGGATCCGTTGATAATGAAAAACCTTTTTTTAGCCAGTGGATAGCACTGTCATACTGCATGTTGGTATAGTGCCACATCCCCATGATATTGTATCCGTCCCATATGCCCTTGATGTAATGCGACCGTTCAGAAACGGCTATCATGCGCCGGACGTATAACGGGGTTTGGTCCAATGCCGCGAAGTAATAATGCCAGGATAGGGTTTTCAGCGCCTGCACTTTAATCGTATCGTGCTTCGCCTGGCTGATGACGGTATTCAGGGAGTCAATAACAGAATGCTGGGCCGAAAGCCTTAAAGGCAGCATGCAAGCGGCAATAAAAAGATACTTCATGAGCGAGTAAGATAGTGGTATTTTTTTAAAGCCTGTAACGACAGGGCTGGAGGCCGTTTGCGATGTTGGCAACATGATAACTTCCGGGAGTCTCATGGCGGATGGTGTCCAATACTATTTCGGCGAGACAAACAATTTTGATCGCTGGCAGTGCTAACGCTGGCTGTAAACAGGGGACAGGTGCCTGCAACGGTGCAGCAGACAAAAAAATCAAGTTGCTTGTCAAGCCAGGATAGACCCGACAGGCTTGCCAGCGCGCCTAATCGAAATGAATTGTATGTTGATTGGATAGTTCTTCAGGTAGGGTTGACAGTGTTTTATTGGAAGATTGGACTGTTCAAACGCTCCGGGTTTAACTCAATCAATACTCAAACCCGACCCCTTTGCAGCGCTCACATGGTTTTGTTGTTCGTACATCGTAGGTGCGTGTGGTGGTGATTTGCGTGTAGATCATCTTATCAGTTTTTTCTGAAGTACGTTGTTCGACCGAAGTCACGG
>Ga0196965_1000550_pt1 | contig 20581 bp, 19 predicted proteins | sample S1_20metaG_FD_148668 | JGI IMG/M metagenome (GOLD analysis project Ga0196965, IMG submission 148668) | Soil microbial communities from Anza Borrego desert, Southern California, United States - S1_20 | ecosystem: Environmental > Terrestrial > Soil > Desert | place: USA: California | collected... | reverse complement strand
GAAGTCACGGAGACACAAAGAATGCATGGTGATTTTATTTGTATTTCCTTAGTGCCCTTGTGCCTTAGTGGCAAAAAAACGGATTAAGCCACGAAGTCACGAAGCCACAAAGAATGCATGGTGATTGTACTTGTCTTTCCTTAGTTCCCTTGTGCCTTAGTGGCAAGAAAACGGATTGGACTACGAAGTCACGAAATCACAAAGAATGTTTGATGATTGTACTTGTCTTTCCTTAGTGCCCTTGTGCCTTAGTGGCAAAAAACGGATTAACCCACGAAGAATACACGAGAATTGTATCAGTATATTTCCTTGTGTCGTAATTTAAAAGGAATCTACTTTCAGCTCGTTTAGTTCCAGCATTTTGTGAACGGATGTTTTCGCTTCTTTCGCCTTTTTTGCTTCTCCAATTTTTATGGGGTCACCAAAAATGTAAAAGAGTTTCATACGAAGGCCTTTGGCTTCTTTCACATCGCGAAACATATCAGCATATTCATGGAAATTGATATAAAGCGGATTTGCTTTATTCGAAATGTTATGGGTAATGCCATAGACAACTTGTTCTTCTTCCGGTTGATAGGTTTTAAAAATACGGTCCCAGATAATAAACGTGGCACCATAATTCTTGTTGATGTATTTTTCCTGTGAACCGTGGTGTACACGATGATTTGACGGCGTGGCGAAAATATATTCAACCACAGGATGTAATTTGCGGATATACTCTGTATGAACCCAGAACTGAAACAATACTGCAATCTGATTTGTTACAAAAATGATGATGGGATGAAACCCAATAAACGAAACAGGTAGAAAAAAAATTAGTTTTATGTATTGCACCCAGCTCAGGCGAAAGGAAACAGTGAGGTTATAATATTCACCGGAGTGATGCGCTACGTGAGTTGCCCACCAGAAGCGTTGATGGTGCGAGATACGGTGTGCCCAGTAACTGCACAGATCGAAAAGAATGTAACACGGCAGAAATGTCCACCAGTTAAGTTCCATTCTCCAGGGAATGAGGTTATATACCCAGATCAGCACGTAAAAAAGTAAGAGTTTAATGGCGGCGCCAATAGCCACGTTACCAAGCCCCACTGCAATGGACCCGATTGTTTCTTTTTTTTCGTAGTATTCTTTATGTTGACGCCTGGAAATAATGTATTCAATCAATACAAAGAAGAACATGACGGGAGCAGCCCAAATAATAATATCAGGGGCACTGCGTTGAAGATTTTCCGCATGATCCCATGAAATTTTTTCCGCTCCGAATAATGATAATAGATCCATAGTGTAAAGTATTGATCTATTATGAAATAAAAAAATCATACCAATCAGGCATGAGTTTAAGGCCGAGTTCTATTTTTACTTTTGAACAAGTATACCCGCGCTTTTTAATGCGTTGCTTACCTTTAAACCGCGTTTCTCGATGGCATTGCAGTTAATCTCGTAGTTTAATTTTCCTTCTAATAAAATAAAATTTATTGCGCCGCCATTCCTGGCCATCCCCGCTTTATTACTCACGATCAAGGTAGCCTCATTTGGAATTGTTTTAAGGACAGACGCCAGCCACCGGGCTTTATATGCTGGTAAAAACACGATCTGACAACCTTTAACATCGGCTGGATTCGTCAGCGGCTTAACTTGCACATTTCTGCCATTAATTTTTACAGTACGCGTTACACTTTTCAGTTCCTCAACCAGTGGCGGATATTCCAAAACACCGATTACAAAATGTCCGGAATTTGGTAGCGGCCAATGAATGTTTCGGGCAAAGTTTAACAACATCAGTGCGTAAATTTTTTCCTGGGATTGCCCATATGCTGGTTGAAAAAAAAATGAACTCACGATTAAGAGTGCTGAAAATATGCCGACTTGTTCGGACAAAAACATGCGAATGAAATTCATGATTTGGCTTATTGTTATGCCGGCAAAATACAACGGCACGGTTGATTGCATTTTAACGGTAACGAAAGCCTGTGTTAAGAAAGCATGACAATGTTCGTTGAAAATTAATACAGCCATAATAAGGGCCGGTGTGTAAAAATGAATAGGAAAAAAGGAAGCTTCTTCATTTTTCCAAACTTTGACATGATCTTTGTATCTTAATTCAAATATTAGCCAGACATGAATGATGTTTTTGATAGAATACGGCAACCGTGGCCGTGGTATGTGGCGGGGCCGCTGATTGGTCTTACTGTACCGCTTCTATTGATCCTTGGAAACAAGCTCTTCGGGATATCATCTTCATTACGTCACATTTGTGCCGCATGTATTCCGGCGAAGATTTCTTTTTTTAATTACAACTGGAAGAAGGAAGTATGGAATTTATTTTTTGTAGCCGGCATTTTCTTCGGTGGGTACGTAGCCGCAGTTTTCTTAACAAATGATCGGCCTGTGACGATTAACGAAAACCTTCGTGAAGAACTGGCCGGATATGGAATTAAGAATTTATCCGCACTTGTGCCATCAGATCTCTTTCACTTTGAGGCTCTGTTTACCTTAAAGGGTTTTTTATTGATCGTTGTAGGTGGTTTTTTAGTAGGCTTCGGTACACGATATGCAGGAGGGTGTACCTCGGGCCATGCAATTACTGGTATATCGATGCTTCAACTACCCTCCATAATCGCCACAGCCTGTTTTATGATTGGCGGAATTATTATGGCGAACTTCGTTCTACCTTATATCCTGATGCTTTGATATGAATCAACTACATAACCGCCATACAGATACGGATTTTGAAATCCGATTCGTTAATGAATTCGGCGTTAACAACGCTTCCACTACGCACCGGGCATGGCACAATGTCAAATATTTAATCGCAGGCATCTTGTTTGGTATTCTATTGGTGAAGTCCGAAGTTATTTCATGGTTTCGTATCCAGGAGATGTTTCGATTTCAGGAATTTCACATGTATGGTGTGATTGGCTCAGCAGTAGTTGTCGGTATGCTTTCCGTACGGCTGATAAAATACTTTAACATCAGAACTGTGGATGGTGAAAAGATTGAATTTCAATCGAAAAAATTTAAAAAGGGAAATGTGATTGGGGGTTTAATCTTCGGATTTGGATGGGCATTAACGGGAGCATGCCCCGGTCCTTTGTTTGCACAAATTGGGACGGGGGCGGCGGTGGTTTCAGTAACGTTGCTCAGCGCCGTGGCCGGCACATGGGTATATGGATTTTTCCACGATCGTCTTCCGCATTAGCAACTTTTTTCCGAAGCAGTACACGATCAACTGATAATAATGGCGTATATCCGGTACGTTAATTAATCTTATACTTTTTCTTTCCAGGTTTCAATCTGCGATTTCAACGCATCCGAAGCTTTTGCCAACGCTTCTTCAAATGTTTTACATTGCTTTGAAGCAAACAAATCATTCCCCGGGATACCAAGCCGGATCTCACATATTTTATTCTCTTTTGTTTCTGATCGATCAAGTCTTAAAGTCACTGTGGATTCGTGAATCCGGTCACTGAATCGTCCTAGTTTTTCCAGTTTTTCGTTCACAAGGTCGATTAATTTCTGATCCGCTTTAAAATCTGGTGTCTGAATTATTGTTTTCATGATAAACGATTAATGGATGCTTCTTCAAGTCTACAAAATAAATCACAAAATCAGGACGATAAAAATCAGAAATAAACTGCGATTTTGAACCTAAACGTACATTGTTAAATGCCGTAGTGTTCTAACCATGGATTATTCGAATTATTTTGAATAAAGTAAACGAAATTGCAACATTCAGCGTTAATGCACTGATGACGGTTGTTATCGGTAGTAGTCCAGGTTCATAAGGTAGTTGAATAATAAACTGCTGCTTATGTTTACGAAAAGAAAGGAGGTACCATGTCTAGTCCACAGCAAATTTTATCAGTTATTCGTAAGCTAACAATTTCTACAGGTGTGTGGAATTGAGGAGAATGACAACCTCGTGAAAGTTTTAGTTTACAGATAAAATTGAATGAGGATTTTAAATATCCGGGTTGGTACGCCAGCCTGGATATTTTTTTATATCGGGCTTTAGAGTAGAATTTTTTCCAGGTAATGACCCAACAGATAGGCGACTACAGCAGCCGTTGCTCCGAGAAACAGTGTTTCGAGAATACTTTTAAATGGTGGCGATTGGGTTACATACGTTTTAAGGTAACCGATGAGAATGAAGGTCAAGGCCGTAACCATTGAAGAGATCACGAATGGGTCAAGGGAAATGTTCCCAGTGAAAGTGAGTATGTACGCGATCAATGGTACTGCGCCTGCAACGACAAAAGAAAGGAATGTGCTAAACCCTGCCTTGAGTGGCGACTTCACATCCAGCGTGAGTCCAAGTTCGTCCTTCATCATCGTTTCAAGCCATACTTTTTTATTTGAAGTAATGCGGTGAACAACCATATCGAGTTCCTTTCCTTCAAATCCCTTAGACCTGTAAATATCTTCTATTTCTCTGCGCTCAACATCTGGTAAATTTTCGATTTCCCATTCCTCCACACGTTGGTGTTTTTTATAATTATCCTGTTCCGCTTTCTTTGCCAGGTAACTCCCGATAGACATAGAAAGACCATCGGCAAATAGGTTCGCCATTCCAAGAATAAGTACGATATTGATGGTCAGATTGGCCCCTGCAGCACCGGCAACTACGGCGAAGGTGGTTACGATGCCGTCGATTGACCCGTATACCATTTCCGGTAGATACTTTTCAACGCTTTCCAGCCACGCTGAACTGCCATGAAGTAAATCTTCATTGTGATGATTTTCCATAATATTTTTTCCGTAAGGGAATTGGTTCGACGATCCCCTTTGTAGGGCTTTGATTTAAGTGGTAAAGTTGGTGGATTTTAGATTAAATGCGGCAGCCCATTTTCAAATGTTGCAAGTATCATCTGTGCCCAGCCGGCCCTGGAAGGTGAAAAAGCGTGAATGAAAGATTATCCATTAATATTGATCAACACTGAAGGAGGCATACCACTCCCCACACAATTTTTCTGAAAGTGATTTGACGCTCTTCGTGAGTTTATCCCGGGCGCTAATAATCTTAAACCTTAAAGTTATTTCCGGTCCCCGGATTATCGGATACTTTATTTGAAACAGCACAAACATTTAACATGTAGTATGTTTATGCAATTACACAGTTGCCACCTCAATTTCGTTTAGTTTATTTTTTTTCAATATGGATTGTATGCCGCGGAGTGGAATAATTACCCAATCGGGTCGGTTGTTCAACTCATAATTAAGTTCATAGATTGCTTTTTCCAGCAGGAACGTTGTGGTTAGTATTTCGAGCTCTGATTTTTCTTGTGGAATAAATGTACTTCCTTCTACGGTGTCCAGGTATGCCTTCATGAAGATCCCACTCATGTAATGAAACCATTGTTCAATAAAAGGAATAAGTTTCGGATAATCTTCTTTGCGTATCTGGTTGTCGAGGAACAAACTTCCATAGGCGGCATAGTGGAAAGAACGCACCATGCCGGCGACGTCGCGAAGGGCGGCACGTTTTAATCTTCTTTCACTAAAGCTTCGGGCAGGTTCGCCTTCGAAATCAGTGATCACAAAATCTTTACCTGTAAACAGTACTTGTCCCAAGTGGTAGTCACCGTGTATCCGGATTTTAACAACATCAATTTTTTTCTCATAGATGCGTTTAAAGATGGCCAGAATATCATCTTTCATGTTCATTACGTCACGGGCTTCCTGTTTCACTTCTTCGGGCAGTGTTTTGATGTTTCGTGCCAGGTTTTCAAACGTACTGCGGACAAGGGATTGTAATCCCGCGTAGAGCGACCGTTGGTAATGTAATGAATATGGTTCGGGCCGGAAATCCGGATCGGCAATTCCAGATCCAAGGGCGTGATGCATTTCGCCGGTTCTTACACCCAGCATGTACACACGCTCAGCTACGCTGGCTTCTAGCAATTCTTGCATATCTTCCGGTATCTCTTCGAAGTCAATCGGTTCTATTACGTTATCGCGAAGAGGCACACTCGTAATAATCAAATCGGTTTTTGAAAGTATGTTTTCATTAAAATCATCGAGTCGGTCTAACATATATGTCCATGCATCGCTACTACTTTCTATCATTTCCTGAAGTAAGCCGAGTACCATGGTTTCGTTTTCAAAACGCCACTCGATAAAACCTGCATAAGCCGGAATATTCTTGAACTCCGTTTTTGCTGTGAGAAACTGAATTATTTCAACATCCGGGTTGATGGCTCGGTCCACCTTACGGAATAATTTTAAAAAGAATTTATTATCGTAGATAATGGAAGTATTACTTTGTTCGCCACCTAAAACCCTTGGCTTAACTTTCTCCTGTGTCCGGATGTATTCTTTTAGTTTTTCTTGTCCGTGGAAGACAAGCGTATTGTGTTCTATCGAAGTAACTTCGTCCGCTGCCATGCGCTGTACAAGTGTCTCCTGTAGCTCAAGACCATAGATGGCATCGTACATTACACCTTCTTCGCCATCAATCTCCAGTCTGGCAATTACAGATTGCGGACACCCTTCAATCAATTTTTGTGCGAGTAATCCCTGAGCAAAGGAAACAGGAAGTTGATACATTTCCGGGAGTCCACTTTTATATCGTACTTCAATCAATAAAATCGTTGCTGGATTTTCGCCTGGCAGGAGGGTGGCGGTGTTAATGATTTTAATATCTTCAATTGCTCTTCCCTTTCCTCCAAACCAACGTAGATTTTGCATATATCCTTCTAGGATTTGAACTTCCAGGATTTCTCTACCTGATTTTGAGATCACCTGCTCCCAGGTTTTTGCCCGGAGCAACGGCAGCGATTTTTCCTGGTTGATCAGCAGGTTTACTTTTTCGAGCACGAACCATTGACAGTCATGTGCACCGAGTGTGAAAAAATAAGGTACAGATTCTTTGATTGCCGGAAATTTATTCCGGCTGAAAACTTCAACCGGTATATGCCCTGTGAATGCATCAAGGTCTATTTCTGCAGGTTGTGTATAACGTGAGAGGTTGGCAAGCACCAGCATTGTTTGATCCTGGAATGTTCTGGTGAAAGCAAGAATTTTCGGATTTTCGGATTGTAGGAAAGTCATATCGCCGCGACTGAACGCAAGATATTGTTTGCGCTTATTGATCAACCGTTTCATCCACCACAGCAGCGAAGCAGTACTTTGTGATTGTAACTCAACGTTAAGTGATTCATAATGATAAAGTGGATCCAGGATTACAGGAAGATATAAGCGATGCGGATTTGTTTCAGAAAATCCGGCGTTCCGGTTTGCACTCCATTGCATGGGCGTTCGAACGCCATCACGGTCACCGAGATAAACATTATCACCCATGCCAATTTCATCGCCATAGTAGATAACCGGTGTTCCGGGCAGCGAAAACAAAAGGTAATTGAGCAGTTCTATTTTTTTTCTGTTGTTTCCCAGGAGTGGTGCAAGCCTGTGCCGGATTCCTAAGTTAATTTTTGCTTTAGGATCTTTCACGTACACTTTGTACATATAGTCCCGTTCTTCATCGGTAACCATTTCAAGTGTAAGCTCATCATGGTTACGTAAAAAGATGGCCCATTGGCAAGTATCAGGAATGGCGGGCGTCTGATCGAAGATATCCGTGATGGGGTAGCGGTCTTCAGTTTGCAACGCCATGAACATACGCGGCATAACGGGGAAGTGATAGTTCATGTGGCATTCATCACCATCACCGAAATAAGCCGCTGAATCTTCGGGCCACATGTTCGCTTCTGCGAGTAAGAGTGTTCCGGGATAATGACTATCTACATGCTCGCGTAATTTTTTTAGAAACAGATGTGTCTCCGGGAGGTTTTCCCCGTTGGTTCCTTCCCGTTCGAAAAGGTAGGGAACGGCATCCAGGCGAAAGCCATCTACACCCATCTGACACCAGTAGTCGAGAATCTTAAATACCTCTTCCTGCACAAGGGGATTGTCGTAATTCAAATCTGGTTGATGGTGAAAGAATCGATGCCAGAAGTATTGCCCGGCAACGGCGTCCCAAGTCCAGTTGGAAGTCTCAAAATCCTGAAAGATGATCCTCACGTCACTGTATTGATGTGGATTGTCTGTCCAGACATAAAAATTTCTGTAAGGTGAGTCTCTCGGCGCCTGGCGGGCACGTTGAAACCAAGGGTGCTGATCTGAAGTATGGTTAATAACAAGTTCAGTAATTACTTTCAGGTTTCTGGCATGGGCTTCTTTGAGGAGGATTTTAAATTGATTGACATCACCATAGGCAGGATTGATCGTATAATAATCCGCGATATCATATCCATCATCACGTAACGGAGATGGATAGAATGGAAGCAGCCAGATGGCCGTGACGCCCAGATCCTGCAAGTAATCCAGTTTTTCAAGAAGTCCTTTAAAATCCCCAATACCATCACCGTTACCGTCCCGGAAAGCTTTGATATGGAGTTCATAGATCACGGCATCCTTATACCAGTGGAGTTTTTCGTCAAACACGTTGCCTTCAGCCATAGCGATACATTTATTAAGTGTTCCAATTATGCGGGTGCATGCTTACGCTTTTGCACTACCGCCAGATAAGTAAACACTTAAAAAAATATACCCGAGCGACCGGTTTTAGGAAATGTTAGAAACCAATGGAATTTCCGCCATCAACAGGGAGAACAGTACCCGTTATGAATTTCGAATCATCACTGGCAAAAAAGTAAGCCGCATCTCCAACATCTTGTGGTAAGCCAAGTTTTCGCATGGGCGTTCGTGAAAGTACCCGGTTTTTTCTTTCCGGGTCGTTATTTAAGGCAATCGCAGACATTTTCGTTTCGATAAATCCCGGTGCGATGCAGTTAACGCGTATACCAAGTGGAGATAAATCAACGGCCAGACTACGGGTCATACCTTCAATAGCAGATTTCGATGCTGTATAGGCGGTAACTTTTGGAATGCCGTAATGAGCAGCCATTGAACTGATGTTGATAATCGATCCCGATTTTGCCTGGATCATAACGTTTGCCACTTCACGCGTTAAGGCAAACACGCCAAGCACGTTAGTACGATAAATACTTTCGAAATCTTCATCCGTAACATCCCAAATATCTTTTTTCATGTTGATGCCGGCATTGTTAACGAGAATATCAATTGTACCATAACGGGAAGTGATATCTGCTACATGCTTTTTGAAAGATGCGGGTTCATTCATATCACAAATCAAGGGAATGCAACGCTCACCAAGCGATGATGCGGCTTCTTCCAGTTTAGTGGCATTTCGTCCGGTGATTATGGTAAGAATATTTTGCTGTACAAATTTGGTAGCAATGGCAAGGCCTAAACCGGAACCTCCTCCGGTTACAAGTGCAACTTTTTCTCGTTTACTGGTCATATAATTTTTAATAATCAAATTTGATAACCCCTTATGCAATAGCGCAGGAGCCAGGTTTAGCGTTTATTTTTTAATAGGCTGAATTATACATGATGTCACCTTACCATTTTGGTCGTATACCAGGAGCAAATGGAAATTTAAGGTCTTGGTAATAAGACAATGGTTTATCCGGGCGTTCCAATGATTTCGGTATTTCTTTTCCTGAGAAAGTCTGAAAGTAGAGTACGCATGAGTTTCGCCACCAAATTGCTTCTTTGTATTGAACGTTCAATAAACTCTTTACTTCCAGAAATCGGTCCTGATCAATTTTTCCTTCCAGGGAATTCCATTGTTGCTGCATCCACTTCACGGAATCAGCACCCTTGTAATAACTGTAGCACAATTCATCCCACAGTGTACGCCCTGATTTCATTTTATAATCCCATGGCAGGTGATGGAACCATAACAGGTATTCATCAGGACATTTTTCCGGTGTGTTAAATTTCTCTCTCACGGCAGGATGATACTGTTCCAGGGCATTGCTTCCGATAGCGGTACGATCGAATCCAACGCCTAAGCTATCCGCACGATGGTAATACACCGAAGTCCAGTCGGCGCGTTGTTTGTTGTTAATCCATGGTGATGGTCCATAATGATGATCCCAACCCATGATGTGGTGTAACCCGAGCGGCGTCATATAATTGACCGTGATTTCCCGCGATGCCATCATCATGTCTAGTATGGGTTTCACGGTTTCTTTTTCGCTATTGAATGTTTGGTGAATCCACTCGCGGGCAATATCTTCTGATTTTAAATCCGCATCCCACGCTAAACGACCAAATGCATACCAGTTTGATTGCCCGAAAGGATGGCCTGTCCAGTTTCGGTCTGTACCGATATTGGCAACGCCCGCGATACCCGAAAGCGTATGATTCTCCAGGGAACCGTCAACTACTTTAGCAACAGTACTTCCATCACCTTTACTGTGGGTATCAGCATCAAGGCATTCTTCAAACAAGGTTGCCAGATAAACCAGGTTAGTTGCCTGGCCCAGGTATTCCTGCGTGATTTGAAACTCCATCATGAGTGGAGTAGATGGCATGGCACCGAACAATGGATGAAAAGGTTCACGGGGCTGAAAGTCAAGGGGACCATTTTTAACCTGTACAAGAACGTTTTTTTCAAACTTCCCATCGAGTGGCTTAAATTCATCGTAAGCTTGTTTTACACGATCAACCGGAACTTCATTATCGTAAACAAAAGCACGCCACATCACAATGCCACCATGAGGTGCTACTGCTTTTGCCAGCATATTTGCACCATCGGCATGTGTGCGATTATAGTTTTGCGGACCCGGTTGTCCTTCTGAGTTGGCCTTTACAGTAAATCCACCGAAGTCGGGAACGTATTGATAAATCTCAGCTGCTTTTTCTTTCCACCATTGGGCTACACGCGGATCTAGCGGATCAGCGGTTGGTAAGCCACCAATCTCAACGGGCGCACTAAATCGCGCGGTGAGATAAACACGAATACCGTAGGGTCGGAAAAGGTCTGCCAGGGCTGCCACTTTTTTGAGGTACATCGGTGTGAGGATAAGCGCATTAGCGTTGACATTGGTTAATACAGTGCCATTAATGCCGATGCTTGCATTCGCCCTTGCATAATCCTGATATCGTGGGTCAATATGATCGGGAAGTCTGTGCCAATCCCACAGTGAGAAGCCTGCGTAGCCACGTTCCACAGTCCGGTCAAGATTATCCCAGTGATTCAGAATCCGATGCTGGATTTGTGGTTTACTTTCCACGGAGATGGAATTGAGGGCATGATTGGTCTGAAGCATGCGCAGTAAGTGGAAGGTGCCATACAGTAAACCGACTTCTGTGTTCCCTGTAACGACGATACAACGCTTCCCTTGAAGGGAAACCGATTCAATGCGAAAACCCTCACCGTCCAGATGTGTTAATTTTTTAGCCCATGGTAAAGATTTCAGCAAAGGTGATTCCGCGAGAACCACCACGATACTTCCTTCTTTAATGGTAGCGCTCTGTGTTATGGTAGTGCCCGTAAAACCCTTTACCGCATCCGTTACCTCACGTGTAACAACGGCCAGGGTAGGCGTACTCTTTTCTATAACGAGATAACGTAGCCGGGATTTGTATTCCTCCAGTCGCGCTTCATCCTTGATCAACGTATACCGAAGCCACAACCGGTAACCATCTTCTGCGTAAGCTGAAAAGGCGACACAGCATAGTAACAGGGTACAAAGATGAAGGCAGCATAATCTTTTCTTTGACATGGCGTATAGTGAGTTAGTTAATTTAAAGATTGAAATTTAATAGTGATAAGAAATCATCATGCTCCTTTAAGAGACGATTGACGAATGATTAACTGGTGCCGCAATACCATTGTATTCAGGCTTGCGCCTTCCCGGTTGTCCAGCCGTCGAATGAGTATAGACGCCGCGACTTCACCCATTTCCTGTCCGGGATAATTTACCGTAGTGAGATTCGGTTCAATCACTTTTGAAAGGGGATCGTTATTAAATCCGGCCACGGCAATCTCCGCTGGTACTTTTATTCCGGAACATTTGAGTTCGCGTATGCAGCTCACGGCACATGAATCGTTGGCTGAAAAAATTGCATCCGGTCGCGGATTCATTCGTTTAATAGCATCAGCTACTTCGATACCTGCCTGATCACTTAAATTGTTATAGAATATCAGATTTTCATCGAATGCAATCCCGTGGTCTGCAAGCGCTTGTTTGTAGCCCCGCATGCGGTCTGCATATACATTTCGTTTTTGGCTTGCTGTAATATGAACGATCCGTTTGCAGCCATTTTTAATAAGATGTTCTGTGACCTCATGCCCAGCTTTATAATTGTCAATAACGATGCTTGTACATTGCGGGAGATCCAGTATGCGGTCGAAAAATATAAGCGGGATACCTTTGTTTAAAAAAATCTGGAAGTGTTCAACTTCTTCTGTATCGTACGCAGCTGAAACCAGAAGACCATCCACGCGGTTATTGAACATGGTTTTGACATTCATGATTTCTTTCTTCATCGACTCAAGCGATTGACTGATCACCAGGTTATAACCAGCATCATTTGCTACTTTTTCCATCCCGGCAATAACAGCAGACATAAAATAGCTGTTGAGGCGTGGCACGATTACGCCAATCGTATTTGTTTTATTCCGACGGAGATTACTGGCAAAAAGGTTGTGCTGATAACCCATCTCCCGTGCCTTATCCTGAATTCTTTTTTTTGTATCCTTCTTTATAGCAGGGTGATCCTTAAGTCCACGGCTCACCGTAGCCGGAGACAAGCTTAAGGCTTCGGCAATATCATAAATGGTGGTCTCTTTAAGTACTCTCATCAGAAGAACTGAAATTAAGGTATCGCAACTTTGAATGACACTACAATATACTCATTGTAAATACACTTTAAGGGGAGCATTTGTCAATCGGTTGCATATAACAATTGTGTTGTAGTAGGCCAAAAATAGCAATAAATAAAAAATAAAATTGCAATCGGTTGCAAATTTTGATTTTATCTTTCATTTTTACTTACGAAATGTGTTTAAACGCATTAGAATATCTCGGGTAAGCGTTTTATGATCGTTTGCCTTAACCGGATTTTCTTTTAAAAAAAAAAAGATATTGAGCAGGGTAATAATGAATGCAAAATCAAAAGAGATCATGAGAAAAATCACAATGGGCGTGATAGGTTGCTTTTTGCTCAGTTCCCTGTGTTCGCCTCTTCATGCGCAGATTGCGCAGGACAAGTGTAAGTTTCTTGGCAACGTCATCGCAGGGAGTGTCCCTTCTGATTTTGCTACTTATTGGAATCAGGTAACGCCGGAAAATTCAGGTAAGTGGGAATCGGTTGAAGGACAGCGAAATACCATGAACTGGAGCGGCCTTGACATGGCTTATAACTATGCTAAAAGCAAAGGCTTTCCTTTTAAACAACACACTTTTGTATGGGGTAACCAGGCTCCGACATGGATTGGAACGCTTACACAAGAAGAGCAAAAGTTTGAAGTAGAGGAGTGGATCAAATCATATTGTGAAAGATATCCGGAAACGGATTTTATTGATGTCGTGAATGAACCCCTTCATGCTAAGCCAGCTTTTGCACAGGCTTTGGGAGGAAACGGTGCTACCGGATGGGACTGGGTGATCTGGTCTTTCGAAAAAGCACGGCAATACTGCCCGAATGCAAAATTACTTTTAAACGATTACAGTATCATCAATGATAATAGCCAGACTAACATTTACATTGGGATAATTAATTTGTTGAAAGAACGTGGACTCATTGACGGGATTGGTGAGCAAGGACATTTTTTTGAGACTACACCCATTAATACATTAAAGTCGAACCTCACTAAATTGGCAGGAACGGGATTACCGATCTACATATCTGAATATGATGTTAATCTTTCGGATGATGAAGATCAGCAAGCAAAACTCGAAGAACAATTTACACTGTTTTGGACAAATCCGGCGGTGCGAGGAATAACATTGTGGGGATATAAACAAGGTGCTATCTGGCGGACAGAAGCTTACCTCTTAAAGTCTAATGGTGTAAAAAGGCCTGCGTTCAATTGGTTGTCTTCCTTTGTGCCCAATGCTTTTGGTGGCAACTTCTGTTATCCTGTTACTGGCATAGAGGATATGGATTTTGACCTGGAAGTTTATCCAAATCCGGCTGTCGATGGAAAAGTTTCTTTGCGAATGGCTACTGGCAATTATGAAATTTGCGTTGTTAATCTATACGGCAATGTGAAAAAAAAAATGAATTCACCGGGTGGAGAAAATGTGTCGATTGAACTGCCGGATAGCCCGGGGGTTTATATCCTGCAGGTTTTCAATGGTGTACATACGAGCTTTAATAAAGTGGTCAGGAATTAACCACTATAAAAAATATTTATCTTTTGGGTTAATTGGAACAAGGGGAGGGCGGAGCAATTCGTCTTCCTCTCTGTTTTCAAAACCGATTCCATTATTATCTTTGAATTTAAACCTGAAACTTTAGATCTTAACTTCGATTTAAATCTCTGAACGCTATGCTCGAACAAACCATGCGCTGGTACGGACCTAACGATCCCGTCAGTTTACAAGATATACGACAAGCCGGATGTTCTGGCGTAGTCACTGCGTTGCATCATGTTCCTGTGGGCGATGTTTGGTCTGTTGCCGAAATCAACAAAAGAAAATCAGTTATCGAAGCTGCCGGAATGACCTGGACCGTAATCGAGAGTTTACCGGTACACGAAGATATTAAAAAACAACGCGGTAACTATGCGCAGTACATTGAAAATTACAAAACCAGCTTACGCAATGTTGCGGCGTGTGGACTCAAGGTGGTCACTTATAACTTCATGCCCATTTTAGACTGGATGCGTACGGATATTGAGTACACGCTTCCCAATGGAAGCAAAGCGTTGCGTTTTGAACGTCTATCATTTGTGGCTTTTGATTTGTTCATGTTAAGAAGACCAGGTGCAGAAAAAGATTATGCTGCACAGGAGGTGGCAGCGGCACAGCAACACTTTAAAAACCTGTCACCCGAACAAAAGGCAACGCTTTTTAGAAATGCATTACTTGGGTTGCCTGGAAGTGATATTCCCTTTACACCGGAAGAAGTACTCAATGCATTAAAAGAATATGAAGGGATCGATGCTAGCAAACTGAAAGCACATCTTTTTTACTTTTTACAACAGGTGGTACCTGTAGCGGAAGAAGAGGGGTTGAAGATGGCGATTCATCCGGATGATCCGCCATATCCGGTATTGGGATTACCACGCATCATGAGTACAGCACAAGATGCGCAAGACCTTCTGGAGGCTGTTCCCATCCCGGCAAACGGGTTATGCTTCTGTACAGGTTCGTTTGGCGCACGGCCAGACAACAACCTCGTGGAAATGGTAAAACAGTTTGGTAGTCGCATTTATTTTTTACACCTGAGAAATACTAAACGTGATGATGCTGGTAATTTTTATGAGGCAGATCACCTGGGTGGAGATGCGGATATGTATACCCTGATGAAGGAAATTGTTTTACTGATGAAAAAGAAAGGTGGTTCTATCCCAATGCGTCCTGATCATGGTCATCAAATGCTCGATGATCTACAGAAAACAACTTACCCCGGCTATTCAGCCATTGGCAGATTAAAAGGATTGGCAGAATTGCGCGGCCTTGAGCTTGGCATTTTCAGATCTTTGGAAAATTGAATACAGTACAGATCAGTAAAAAATATGAAGTTATCTGGATGGTTGATTCAGGCGTGGTAGTTCAACAGAGTTTTGTAGGCACTGGAGGATTAAAGCAAAGCTTCCATAGCCGGCGGGAGAGCTTCGTAGATAAAAAAAAATGATCCATGTTGTGGATCATCGGATAACGAATAAGTACCTGAACGGGCGGATCAAATACTGTTGTAAACAAAGCGATAAAAAAACAAAAGCTGTGTTGTTCATTAAGATCAACACAGCTTTTTGCGTAATTATTCAGCAACAGCAGTTGTATCAGCTTCAGTCTCTGTAGCAGTTGTATCTGCAGCAGGTGCTTCTTCAATCGCAGGAGCTGGAGTTTCAACAGCAACGCTATCAGTAGCATCAGAAGTAGATTCAGCTGGCTTGTTACAAGAAGCAGCAACAGTTACAACAAAAGCTGCTAACAGGAATTGGATTGACTTTTTCATTAGATTTTGGTTTAAAATTTCTTTTGATACAAAAAAATCCCCGGGGTAACCCAATCATCAAAAAATTTTTACCTTGGGTTACCTTCAGAATCAAATTGTATTAAGAACACCTTATTAGATGGCCGAATATTACTTTGACGAGCTGATCATTACAGAAATACGGAAAAATAATGAGGTGGCCCTGCAGGAACTGTATAAAACGCATTATCCGATGGTTTTTCACCTGATATGCTCCAATACAGGAACTGAGCAGGAGGCTAAAGATGTTTACCAGGAAGCTATTATAGCGTTTTACGAGCGGGTGCAGCAGCCCGATTTTGTGCTGACCTGCAAAATTAAAACATACTTGTATGCCGTAGCAAGGAGGTTGTGGCTCAAACGTTTAGGTGAAAAAAAGCGATTTCAGGGCATGGAAGAGGTGGAAACCTTTTTCGGCATTGAAGATGAGATGACCAATCTCGATGAACGAGAAAAAACGTTTCAATTAATGAAGGACGCACTCGACAGATTAGGCGATCCTTGCCGAAGCATCATTGAAGACTTTTACTTAAACAACCACTCCATGGATGAAATCCGGGATAAATTTGGATACACGAACGCTGACAACGCTAAAAACCAGAAATATAAATGCCTTCAGCGGTTGAAGAAATTATTTTTCGCCGGATATAATGAAATAACCGAATGAACGACCAGGACTTAGATTACCAGTTCGACGATTTTGCTGAAGGAAGGCTAAATCAAGATGCATTTGTCGCATTTAAAAAGCGTATGGAAGAGGATGCTTCTTTTCGTGCGAAAGCTGAAGAGCATGTTCGTGTTGTAGAAGCGTTGAAGTTATATGGACGCAGAGAAGTTGTACTGAACACACTCCGCGAAATTTCTTTACCTACTCCTACTTCGGTGCGAGAACTTACTTCGAATACCGCTCCTGTGGCGAACCGGTCAGTGCGAAGAATCTGGCCTATGATGGCAGTTGCTGCTAGCGTAGCATTGCTGAGTATCGTCGGTACTTTGTTTATGACACAGTCGCTGGAAACAAAACAAACAGCTTATTATAAAGAGCTGCGCCGCAATGTTGAGCAGATTAAAAGATCTCAAAGTATGATCATTGCCGACATTGCTTCAAAGGAAAAACCTGCACCACTTCCAGGTCGATATGCGGGTACGGGTTTCCTGGTTTCGGGTAACGGATACGTTGTAACAAGTCACCACGTTATTAAAGGGGCTGATTCGGTTTACATTGAAAACGAATTTTTTGGACGATTAAAAACTTCTGTAGTATTCAGTGACGCCGACAATGATGTCTCTGTTTTACGGATAGACACGTCCACAAATTTCGCAGCATTCCGGTTGCCATTCATGGTTAATGCCGCAGAAGCTAATCTTGGTGAGGCGGTTTATACATTGGGTTTTCCGCGGGAAGATGTTGTTTTTGGTGAAGGCTCTATTAGCGCATCCTCAGGTTACCGCCAGAACCCAAATGCTTATCAGGTGTCTGTTCCTGTGAACCCGGGAAATAGTGGTGGTCCGTTGTTTAATTCAAAAGGTGACCTTGTTGGAATTATCAGTGGGCTTCAGACTGAAACATCGGGTGCTGCTTTCGCGATAAAATCCACTGTACTACTCGATGTCATCAACGAAATGCCCCTGGATAGTTTACAGGCCCCGTTGGTCCTGTCTAAACAAAACAATCTTCGGAATCTTCCCAAAGTAGATCAGGTGAAAAAGTGGCGGGAGTTTGTATTTATTGTCCGCGTTTATAACAATAAATAAACAATTAGGTAGCTACCAAACATAATTATTCAGGTAGTTCTTTTGCTGCACTTTCGCTATAGCAGGCATGCGATAAACAACACAGACATCGTATGCTGTGTTTTGCACTACGTTAATGCGCCAGTTATTATTGAAATGTAGCAGATTAAGTCGTTCTGTATCTTGGTAAGGTATCCGAACATATTACATGGCATCTACCTGCGTTCTGTGTCGGTATTTTTTTCAAAGTGTATTCTTATTGATGGTTGGTGTATCCATCCAGCGCAGCCGGACAGAAACAGATAAGATCATCAAAGCCTTAAAGAATCGCTTGTTATTTTGCTGCAATGTTTCGGTTAACAATCCATCGATTAATTTTGCTCAGGAGAGGTAAAAACCCTTCTTTATTTGATCAAAACCTTCAACCCTAAATGTGTATGGGAGATTGCAAAATGGTAAAGCTTTGTATCGAAATCATTTATGCTATGGTTCGTAAAATACAATTGACTGTTTGGTGCTTGCTGCTGACATGCACTGTTATACATGGGCAGGAACTAAAACTAATTGATTCGCAAGCAACGCCTGAAACCAGGTCGTTGTTTATTAATTTAAAAAAGCTTTCTGAAAAACACATCCTGTTTGGACATCAACATGCCACGGAATATGGTCATGGCTGGTATGGCGAAGAAAACAGGTCAGATGTAAAATCTGTAACGGGTTCGCATCCTGCTGTAGTTGGTGTTGACTTCAGTGGATTTTCAGGAAGACCACCTGAAGTAATACAACGATCGATGGACGCCGTCCGTAAAAATGTAATCGATACTTATAATCGCGGTGGTGTCACAACGGTAGCATGGCATTTCTCCAACCCGGTTTCTGAAGGTGGTTTTTATTGGGTGGATTCGGTTTCGCTTCCTGCTGTTAAGTATATTATACCCGGTGGGGAGGCGCACGATAAATATAAAACCATTTTAAGAAGCATCGGAGAATGGGCACATACGGTAAAAGGAGCGGATGGAAAACTCGTTCCTTTAATATTCCGTCCTTTCCATGAGTTTGATGGCGGCTGGTTCTGGTGGGGTAAGCCACATTGTACGCGGGATGAATTTATTTCGTTATGGCAATTCACTGTTTCTTATTTACGCGATAGCCTGGACGTTCACAATTTTATTTATGCTTTTTCACCTGATAATCAATTCAATTCTGAAGCAGAATTTTTAGAACGGTATCCCGGCGATGACTGGGTAGATCTTGTGGGTATGGATAATTATGGTGACGTTGGCCGCGATCGTTACGCGCCAGATGTAGCTGCTAAAAAATTAAAAATCGTTTCGGACTACGCATTAAAGAAAAGCAAACTTGCTGCATTTACGGAGACAGGACTGGAATCTATTCCAAACAAGACTTGGTGGACAGAGACGCTATTGGACATCGTACGGCGGGATAATATACAACTTTGCTATGTTCTCGTTTGGCGAAATGACACACGCAGTGCAACGCATTATTATGCACCATACCCTGGCCATACAAGTGCGCCAGATTTTATCAAGTTCTATAACGATCCCTATACACTTTTTGAGCAAGATCTGAAAAATATATATGAGACGAAATAATCATTAACATTCATAATCGAACAATAGAACAAGAAACTTCGCCCTTATTTTTTTGTTTGTGCAATCGGAAAAAAATCAATTACAGCTGAATTAATACAGAAGCGCTTTCCGGTCGGTTCGGGACCATCGTCAAAAATGTGTCCCAGGTGACCATCGCAACGACCGCACAAAACCTCAATACGTTTCATACCATGGCTATTGTCTTCTTTGTAGATCACACTGTTCTTTCGTATTGCCTGATAAAAGCTTGGCCATCCGCATGAGCTTGCGAATTTAGAATCAGATTTAAACAACGCATTTCCACAGGCGGAGCAATGATAAATACCTAACCCAAAGTAATCCCAGAATTTTCCAGTGAAAGCATATTCGGTGCCTTTGAGTCGCGCTATTCTATAGACACTCTCCGGAAGAATTTTTTTCCAAACGTTATCCGGAAGGTCTAATTTTGTTGTATCGGTAAGCGAGTAATATGGATTTTTCGGTTCCTCTTTAGCAGCTTTCGCTTGTGCTAAAACGGCATGACTGATGCAACTGAAACTACAGATGAAGGTAAGCAGGGTAAGTATCTTTTTTTTCATGTTTCAATGATTGTATATGAAATAAGGTTGTTTTAAAATGGGTATCAAAAGGTTTTTGAATCGTGACATTTAAAACACCATAAGCCGATAAAATGTTCTTAGTGGCTGATTGCTTATCACAAACATTTCAGGATTTTCCATACACTTTAAAAATTGGTTCACGTAATGCCATACCATGGTCTGAACAAATGAAGGCCATGATTTCAGCAATGACCTGAGGCTTTACCCAGTTATCAAATTCAGCATCTGGCATGGAGGCCCTGTTTTGAGGCGTATCAATGGTACTTGGAATGATCACTGATGTAACCACATTATTTGTGCTTCCTTCCGCATTCAGGTATTCAGCCAGTTTAAAAAGTAGTGATTTCGATAATCCATATGCAATCATATCTTTTCCCTGTTTTGCATTTAATGCCGGTTTAGCACCAACAAGAATAATACGTCCTCCCGAAACCTGTTTCATCATTTGTAAAAAAATCGGACGTGCCGTATGGTATGCCGTTTCAAAATTCAGGGTGTACATTTTTTTTAAGATGTCACCATCTGTATGCGCTATATCGCCCATGGCGAAACCACCCACGAGTAGTATCGCAACATCTATTTTTTTATAGACTTTGATAGCGGTTTCGACCG
>Ga0196965_1000549_pt1 | contig 20600 bp, 13 predicted proteins | sample S1_20metaG_FD_148668 | JGI IMG/M metagenome (GOLD analysis project Ga0196965, IMG submission 148668) | Soil microbial communities from Anza Borrego desert, Southern California, United States - S1_20 | ecosystem: Environmental > Terrestrial > Soil > Desert | place: USA: California | collected... | reverse complement strand
ATTGGTTGGAATGGCAAATTCAGCTTTTTCGGGCCCTGTTAATACAACAAGCTTTGGATTGGTGTCCTCAGGTACCGTTTTAGCGGCGTACTGATTCACTTCTTCCAGTTTAATTCCCGCTAAGAACGTTTGGTGATACTTAAATTCATTCGCGACTCCTGGAATAGGTTCTTCATTCAAGAAATGACCTACATACTCATCGACAAACCGTTCAGATTCTGTTTTATCATGCTCATTATACGCACGCTCAATACTTTTCATCATCACTTTTTTAGTGCGATCCAATTCAGCGGTAGTAAATCCGAATTTTCGCGCGCGTTCATTCTCCATAATGAGTGCTTTGAGCGCTGGCTCTACACCTGCCTTGCCAACATATGCAACAGACTGGAATTCTTCATAACCCCGGGCGTATCCGCCAATGAAGCTTCCACCGAATATAAATGGTGGAGTAGCTTGCTGCGTGAGTTCCTGCATCCTTTGACTCAGCATGGTGGTGAATAATCTTCGGATCAATAGCTCGCGATAGTCACCGAGTGTTACTTGTTCTTTTTCTTTTTTATAGGAGTAATGCACCTCAACAACATGGTTTGTCGCTTCCGGATCTGTTACGACAAGGCCTTCTGATTTTTTTCTTTCAGGCACATGACTTAGTGTTCTTTCGCGCGGTTTCGCCGGATTTTTCAATTCTCCAAAATGCGTTTTGATGAGCTGCTCAGCTTCCGACACTTCAATGTCACCAACAACAACCACAGCCATCAGATCCGGTCTGTACCAATCACGGTAAAACCGTTTGATCGCATCGTGCTTAAAGTTTTTCAGGATTTCGTCTTTTCCGATTGGTAACCTTTCGGCATACTTAGAGCCTTCAAACATTTTTGGATACACCTGTCGGAACATACGGTCTTCCGCGCCTTTGCCCAGACGTGATTCTTCCAATACAACGCCACGTTCTTTGTCGATTTCAGCATCTTCATATGATACGGCACTTGCCCAATCCTGAAGGATCTGAAATCCTTTTGTAATGTTGTCTTTGTTCTCTGTAGGAATCGGAAGGATGTAAACCGTTTCGTTAAAGCCGGTGTAAGCATTTAAATCTGCACCAAACTCTACACCGATTGATTGAAGAAACGAAACGAGTTCATTTTTCTTAAAATTCTTTGTGCCGTTAAACGCCATATGCTCTGCAAAGTGAGCAAGGCCTTGCTGATCATCATCTTCTAAAATTGAACCGGCATTGACAACAAGCCGAAGCTCGACCTTGTTTTCCGGACGCATGTTTTTCCGGATATAATAAGTAAGTCCGTTGGAAAGCTTTCCGATCTTAACTTGCGGATCAACGGGTAGCTTTTCGCTGAGTTTTAATTGTGCTGTAGCAGCAAACGAGATAAAGACAACGATGAGTGAAAGGCCATGCCGTAAAAAGTTATTCCAGTGAATTGTTTTTTTTCTGAACACCATACAACGAAAGGGTTTATATTAATTGATTTAGTTTTTTACCTGATTACCACCGTTGCTGGATGACCGACAGTATCTCCGATTGAATCTGACCATTGGTAGCACATAGTTCTTTTCCAAATAAAACATTATTTCCTCCGCTGAAGTCAGAAACAGATCCTCCAGCTTGTTTTACGATCAGCATCCCCGCCGCGATATCCCAAGGATTAAGATTGTATTCAAAGAAGCCTTCCAGCCTTCCGGCGGCGACGTACGCCAGGTCAATAGCTGCGCTTCCGAGTCTGCGGATGCCATGCGATTTTTCAAGAAGATCTTTTATAATGTCGAGGTAAGGATCTTTTTTACTTGAGAGATGATAAGGAAAGCCCGTTGCGAGTAAACTTTCGCTCAATGTAGGTACAGCTGAAACTTTTATAATTTGTTGATTGCAATAAGCAGGTCCACCTTCTATGGCGTGAAAACTTTCTTTTCGGATAATATGAAAGATCACACCGAGAACAGGAACCTTGTTTCTCGATAGCCCAACACTAATAGCAAAGATCGGCAACCCATGCATAAAATTGGTCGTGCCATCCAGTGGATCAACGATCCAGTTATATTCTGTGTCGTATGATTGCTCAACGGTTCCTTCTTCAGTAATAAATCCTGCCTGAGGAAGAATTTTTTTCAAAGCGGTAACCAGTCTTTTTTCGGCCTCTTTATCGACGTAGGAAACCAGGTTATTGAATGCGGTTTTTTGTTCTATTCTGGACAAGTCGAAATTTTCTGCCTCTTCCCGGATGAATCCACCAACATGTTCACAAAGTACAATCACTTCTTCTTTAATCGCCTGTAAGTCCATTATGTATTAGTTTTGTAATGGTGAATATAATTTAATTTTGGAAACAAAGGGGTCATGGTTTACCTGCAACAATCATGACAATTTCGCCTTTCACTTCTTTCTGCTGAAAATGTTGGTGTATGGATTCAATTGTTCCATTGACAGTCTCTTCAAATAGTTTGGTAAGCTCACGTGAAACGGAAGCAGCCCTGTCGGCACCAAAATATTCCTTGAATTGATCCAGCGTTTTTACGAGGCGATACGGGGATTCGTAGAAGATCATCGTTCGTTCTTCATTCGCCAGTATCTTTAAGGCTGTTTGCCTTCCTTTTTTTTGTGGTAGAAAACCTTCGAAGACAAAACGATCGCAGGGTAACCCGGATTTTACTAACGCCGGAACAAACGCTGTAGGACCAGGCAGACACTCGACTTCAAGCCCAGCTTGCAATGCAGCGCGTATAATAAGAAATCCCGGATCTGATATTCCCGGTGTACCGGCATCACTCACCAATGCCATACGTTCTCCCTTAGTTAACCGCTCAATCAAGCTGGTAAGAATTTTATGTTCGTTAAAGTTATGAAAGCTTTGTAGCGGTTTTGTAATCGCATAGTGCTTTAACAAAAAACCTGATGTGCGGGTATCTTCTGCAAGAATAAGGTCTACCGACTTCAGGGTATCAAGTGCCCGTATCGTTATGTCGGACAGGTTTCCTATCGGTGTAGGTACGATATATAGTGCTGTATTTCTTTCGGGTGCCATGCCAGGTGGTTAAAACCGCGCGTTACGTAACAGGTCGATCACCTGATATAGCGTGTATTCAAATTTTTTCTCCCGTAGTAAAACGTAGTTCTCAGGATCAAAAAGTGTAGGTGATTTTGCAAACTCAAGCGTGATCTTATAAGCCGAATTTTTGTAATACCAGATTTCTCTTTCCATGGTTTTAAACACCTGATCAGGGACGCCAAAAATGATGTAGACCATCCCACGGTCTGTTTTCCATCCTTCTTTATAAGATGTAAAATATTGATTAGCCAACTCTACCCGGCGGAAATAATTTTTCATGAATAATTTTGCACGTTCTGTATCCTTTGTCATGCTAAGAATAACTTTGTCGAAAGCGCGTTTATCACCTTTGGCCTGTCGGATTCGAGCCATTTCCTGTGATGTACAGATATAGGTAAGCGGATCGGCAAGGCTTTCAACTTTTGCCAGTCGTGGATAATCATCTTCAACACGTATCGTAAATCCTTCTGCTGCCAGTGTATCATATTGAAAAAGATATAACCCGGTTTTAGCAAATGAAATTGGATTTTCCGGATTCGCTACAAAAGAGGAATCAACACGTAGCGCTGGAGATACTCTGCCTACCGCTTTTTCAAAAGCTGGTGGTGCAGGGGGAAAGACATCATCGTAGTAGGCAACAAAAGCAGGGCTTGAGCCGGAAACGCTCAGGGGTGTACCAACTTTAATGTAGCGTTCCACTACAGGTAAACTGTTGCGAGTCAGATATCCGTTTACCGGAAACTTTGGTTCAAGTGCGGTGTAGAACAACCACGCTCGTTTTAGTACGATATTAGTAACCTTTGCAACTAATAGTTGGACGGTGAGGTCTTGTTTAACCAGTATCGTTCCTGATAGCCTTTCGGAAGAATCCTCGTTTTTAACAACACTGTCAGCAGCTATCGGCTTGCCTTGTTTCGACTGCAGGCCATCGCGTATTTCCCATTGTATTTCAAAATCTGAAATCTGGTTCAGGGTATCCTGAAGGTTGAGCCGGTATTGAACATTCCAGCCAGAAGCCAATCGAACGGGTTGAATGTCAACGCTGAAAGGTTCATTTGGCGAATAAAGATAATTAAAATTAATATCCCGCAGCGGTTGCGCACCGAGGTTGGATCCGATAAAGACAGCCATCAAAAAAAGAAATCGCATAGCAGGTGAAATTACATAAGGTTTTTAAAATGGGATATAAAATAGCAAGGAATTCAAGCAAAAAGTAAAACTTATTGGTATTCGATTTATACGGCTAAGTCGTTCAACAAGATGTTAAATCCTTATTTTTGCCACATTATGGCCAAAATATATACAACCGAAATAACAAGCGAGCAAATTCCTTCTGATAACCCTATACATCAACGATTATACAAGGCATACATTATAGCAGAAAATTTTATTCATGGCGATGTTTTGGAAGTTGGGTGTGGCGAAGGTCGCGGAATTGATGTGATGCTTCCGAAAGCAAAACATTTCACGGCGGTGGATAAAATTGTGCCTGTTATTACTGAATTACAGCAAAAGTATCCAACGGCCACGTTTAAAAGTATGAACATTCCGCCTTTGAACGGATTAGCGGATAATACATACGATGCCATTGTAAGTTTTCAGGTGATTGAGCACATTCAGGATGACAAATTGTTTCTCCGTGAAATTCACCGTGTACTAAAACCTGGCGGTATAGCCTTATTGACTACACCCAATCGGAAAATGTCATTGACCCGAAATCCGTGGCACATCCGGGAATATCTGCCAGAAGAGCTAAAACTTCTCGCTGAATCGATTTTCCGCGAAGTGAAATTAAAGGGGATAAGCGGTAATGCTAAGGTGATGGCATATTATGAACAAAATAAACGATCGGTTGAGAAACTCACACGTTACGACGTATTCAATCTGCAATACCGATTGCCTGCAGCCTTACTTCGCCTTCCTTATGAGTTGCTGAACCGATATAACCGGAATAAACTACATCACGGTGATCATTCACTTGTAATGGATATCCACCATGATGATTATATGGTTGTTGAAGATGCTTCCGATGCACTTGATCTCCTTCTCATTGTATCGAAATAGTTATTTCCTGTGTGATGCGGAACGCCCGATAAAGCATTTTTTTTCGTGGGACGCTATTTCAGACACATGTAATTTCTAGGGTATCCATGCAGACGGGAATAGCGTTAGAATTAATAACTTTGTTTCTGACCATCAAAAGAACCATCCATGCGTTTCCTTTTTCTATTTGTATTGCTCTTTGCTTGTACGTGTTCCTTTGCTCAAAAGAATGATTCCATCATGCAGGCTCAGTATGACGCTGCATTATCGAAATTAAAAAGTCAGGATTATAGCACAGCCTCATTACAATTTACACAATTGATCAATTCAGGTTTTGCCAACAAGGAAGTATACGTGAAGCGTGGCATTGCCTGGTATAATTTGAAAGAATATGAAAAAGCCAAAGCTGATCTTGATGAAGCGGTTAAAGGACGGATAAATTCTGCCGAGCTATTTGAAAGCCGGGGTAACACGAAATATAATCTTCAGGATTACCAGGGTGCGGTAAACGACCTGGAAAAAGCAGTAAGCATGGGTGCTTCAAATCTTGAAACTTTCGTAAACCTTGGCAACGGTAAATTCAGAATGGAGAGCTACAGCGATGCCATTACCAACTACGATAAAGCAATTGCGACGGGAAAGGCCGATCTGGTGATCTACAATAATCGTGGAAAAGCAAAATTCAATCTGCAGGATTATAAAGGTGCGTTACCTGATTTTGTTAAGGCCCTTGAGATGAATCCATCGTTTGATAAAGCACTTGAAAACCGCGCTGAAACATATTATCAACTCCAGGATTGGAAAGGAAGCATAACTGATTTTGAAAAGCTTTTATCTTCCGGCAGAGCCGATACAGAAATCATCACAAAAGTTGGTACAGCGAAATACAAACTTGGAGATTTTACAGGTGCAGCTGAAGCGTTGACTAAAGTTGTGCTCAAGGGTGTAAAAGACAAAGAAGTTTTCACCATGCTGGGTTTAAGTTTAGCATCAGCCGGAAACTGTGCAGAAGCAAATAAAAGCCTTGCTTCTGCGGTGTCGATGGGCGTATCCAATAAAGATGTGTTTTATCATTTGGGAGTTTGTCAGTATGGGGATAAAGCTTATGTGCAGGCCATAGAATCGCTTAGCCGTGCCGTGGCACTTGGCACAACCACACCGGAAGTCTATTTGTATAAAGGCAAAGCTGAATTTGTTCAGAAAGATTACGACAATGCAACCAAGAATCTTGAAAAAGCGGTGTCCATGGGCGTTAAGGATGGTGAGGTATTTAAAGCGCTCGGAGATATAAAATTTTTGAAAAATGATTTGCCGGGCGCGATCAAACAATACGATCAAGCGATCGCTGCCGGTTTGAATGATGCCGTAATATTGAATAACAGAGGAAAGGCAAAATTCAATACAAACGATACGCCGGGCGCAATAGCAGATTTTGATAAGGCGCTGCAAATCAAACCCGACTATGAAAAAGCTACGGAGAATCGCGCTGAAGCACACTATAAGGCTCAAAACTGGAAAAACAGTATTAGCGATTTTGAAAAGCTGCTGAGTTCCGGCAGAGCGGATGTAGCGTTCTACCAAAAAATCGGTACCGCTAAATACACGTTACAGGATTATAAAGGCGCGTCTGAAGCATTGAACAATGCGGTATTGAAAGGTGTAAAAGACAAAGAAGTATTTCAAATGCTTGGATTAAGCTTCGCTGCATTATCGAATTGTACTGAAGCCGGTAAGAGCCTCGCAGCTGCTGTATCCATGGGCGTTTCTGATAAAGCAGTTTTCGAACAATTGGGATTATGCCAATATACCAACAAAGAATATGCTGCCGCGATGGAGTCATTAAGCCGCGCCATTGCTGCGGGCTCATCGTCAAAAGAAGTTTTTGCTGCAAAGGGCAACGCAGCGTTTTATCAAAAAGATTACGATAATTCAATTAAAGATCTTGAGAAAGCAGTTTCACTGGGTGCAACTGACGCTACTGTTCTCAGCAACCTGGGTGATCTCAAATTTATGAAAGGTGACTTCACGGCCGCGGTTAAACAATATGATCAGGCAATTGATCAGGGCGCAAAGGATGCCGTAATTTTTAACAATCGTGGAAAAGCAAAGTTAAACTTAAAAGATGCTTTGGGTGCTGTTGCTGATTTCGATAAAGCCATTCAAATTAATCCTGCGTATGGTAAAGCATTCTTAAATCGTGGTACGGCCTATTATAATCTTAAGAAATTTTCTGCTGCAACGGAAGATCTTGAGAAAGCGAAAACAACTGAAGGTGAAAATGCCGACCTTCTTAAAATGCTCGGACTTTCTTATTACCAGGCTGGTCAAAAGGATCAGGCTGGAGTTTATCTTGAAAAAGCTTTACAAGCCGGCGTTTCTGAAGGTGTAGTATTTTTATATGTTGGTTATCTTCGGTTCGAAGGAAAGGATATGAAGGGATCGATTGATGCGTTAACGTCCGCTGAGGCTGCCGATGAAAAAGACGACTTACTTTTCATGACACGCGGTAAAGCGTACTATGAAGAAAAAAATTATCCTTCAGCCGTTTCTGATCTTGAAAAAATTATAACCGGGGGCAAAGGTGATTTAACGTCACATGAATATCTCGCACTTGCTTACCTTCAGATGCAGAAAGAGAAGGAGGCTTTGCCTTACCTGGAAAAGTCTGCAACGCTCGGAAGCAAAAACGATGTGATCTTTTTCCAACTCGGAAACGCCCAGTTCAAACAACAAAATTATCCGGCTGCCATTGTATCCTACAACAAAGCGATTGAACTAGGCGCAAACGATGAGATCATTTACAACAACCGGGGCAAAGCAAAGTTACTGGGTAGTCAGGTAAAGGAATCCATTCCTGATTTTGACCGTGCGCTAGCACTTAAAAAAGATTATAGCCAGGCGTTGAGAAATCGTGGTACGGCACGATTCCAATTAAACGATTATACAAATGCCATTGCTGATTTTGCCATCCTCGCATCGCGGAGTGAGGCAGAGGCCGATGAACTCTATATGCTCGGCGCATCACGGTTTCATACAGGAGATTTTGCAGGCAGTGTAAAAGATTTATCCAAAGCAATTGAGGCTGCGACGAAACAGGTAAACGCATACGCCTTACGTGGTTACGCTTTGTTTGAATTAAAAGAATACGAGAAATCGATCCCCGACTTTTCAAAAGCGATCGAAGGTGGATTAACTGACACTAATCTTTATTATAAACGCGGCCATGCACATTACCTGTTGAAGGATTACAAAACTGCATTCACCGATTTAGATAAAGCCATTCAAACCGGCACAACGGATGCGCTGGTGTTTGATCTTCGCGGACATTGCCAGTATGAGAATAAAAAAATTGCCGAATCCATCCAGGATTTTAATCAGGCGATTATGGCAGATCCTAAACTGGCGGTAGCCTACTATCATCGCGGCGATGCCAAGTTCACCCAGGACAATGTTGCAGCCGCAATCGAAGATTATTCTCAGGCTGTCACGTTGGGATTAACAGAACCCATTTTGTTTAACAACCGCGGTAAAGCCTATTACAAACAGGAAAACTACCCTTCGGCCATTACAGATTTTACGGCAGCATTAAAGAAACGGCCTGACTATACGCGGGCTTTTGAAAACCGCGGATATGCTTATTATAAGCTTAACAAATTCGATGAAGCTTCAAAGGATTTTAGAGAAGCGGAAAAGTTAACGGAAAAACCTTCAGCCGAGTTATATCGTACGATGGCAGATACCTATTATAAATTAGAAAAATATGTAATTGCCAGAGAATATTTTGATAAGGTAATAGCGTCGGGTCTCCACGATAAAGATGTGTATTATAAACGCGGACTTATGATTCTCGAGGACGGTGGCTTTCAGGAAGCGCTCAGCGATTTTGATAATGCGGTGAAGGCTGGAGAAAACACAGTAGCAATCTACCTTAATCGTGGACGTGCGAGACTGGGGCTTGACGATACTAAATCAGCTATTCTTGAACTGAACAAGGCGCTTGAAATCGATTCTAAAAGTGTCGATGCCTATTTCAATCGTGCTTTAATCAAGGAAGGGATAGAAGATTTTGAAGGTGCTATCCTCGATTACAATAAAGTAATCCAATTAAACTCCAACGATGCATTGGCCTATTATAACCGTGCGTCATGCAAAGCGGCATTAGATGATTATGGCGCTGGCGTTTCTGATATGGATGAAGCCATCCGTATCGAGCCGAAAAATGCTTCATATTATAAGCAACGTGGAAATTTCTATTATCAAATACAGGAACAACAGAAGGCATGTTTTGATTGGCGAAAGGCAGTGGAGTATGGCGATGCGAAGTCCCGTTTTCAAATCGATCAGTATTGTAAATAATTTTTGATTATTAAAAGTGGGGTCGCCTGCTTTTTTTCTTTTTACTTCTTTCAATATTACAAATGAAAGTGGGCGTCGTCCTTTGTTTAGCGAGGATGAGATAACTTAAAAATCAGAGCCGGATTGAAAACCATGAAGATTCAACTCGTTTTTATTTTTGTTTCTTTAGTTGGTCTTACAAAACTTTATGCAGAAGAAGGAATTACTGCTAAGGTCATTCGTGTGATCGATGGTAACACCATTGAAATTGTTTCTGCGGGAAATGAAAAGCAACGTGTGGTATTTGCCGATATTGATTGTCCGGAACTGGGGCAAGCGTTCGGAGCGGAAGCGAAATTATACGTTGAGAAACTTATCCTACAAAAAAAGGTAATGGTACAGTTCAAGGGTAAAGATCGCTTCGGAAATTATCTTGCTGTGGTAATGGTCGGTGACGATGATCTACGTGTTCAATTGTTGAAGGAAGGGCTTGCCTGGACTTCTGAAAAAAAACCTGCAGACGATCTTGAACCATATCGGTCCTGGGCTCAGCAAAAAAGCAGGGGGTTATGGAAACAAGCTAATCCTACGCCACCCTGGGCTTATAGGAGACAACAGAGCATGTCGATGCCCAAATCGCAGTAAGATTGCAATCGTTGCTGTATTGCGTGGTCTTTTAATCGTTATATCCATAGCGTTGTCGAAATTTCTAGCACTTTATCCACTGTTACATACTTTCGGATAATAAAATCGAGTTATGTTGGTATGTCGTTAAAAATCATACTACTTCCGGTTTTGCTCCTGTTAACGATTACGGGATTTGCTCAAAAAGTAAGGGAAACCCGCGGCGGTGCAAATTCTCTTCATCCGTATGCCGAGGAACAACCTGTTCAAACAAAGAAGAAGCCATCCCGTAAAAAAGTATTTGAACCAACTTATAATGCTGAGCGCGATTATTACAAACGCGTTGAGGCAGTGGCAAAGGCGCGACGCAAGAATGCAAAACTTGCTGAAAAGCCGCAGTATTCTAATCCACTTTATTTTGGTCATAAGCGGCCTCCAAAAAAACGTCCGCCCGGAAAAATGAAGTTCTGCCAGGAGTGTGGTATCCGCCACTGAGCAAATTAGGTTTACATTAGAGATAATATTCACGAACAATAGTTCGCTTGCAAGCGTTGACTTGTTCATCGTACTTTGCCTGCGATGGATATCGCTTCATTTATTGAACATACGAATTTAAGTCCAACCCTGGTGGTCAATGATATTGATAAGGTTGTAGCCGAAGCAATTCAATATCGTTTTTGCGGAATATGTGTACCACCATTCTGGGTGAAAAGAGCAAAACGCGAAATTGGACAACACAATATTAAGCTGATCACTGTTGCAGGTTTCCCATTGGGCTACTCCATGACCGAAACAAAGTTAGATGAGATTAAACGCGCAATCGATAACGGTGCTGATGAAATCGATGTCGTGATAAATATTTCCGCACTTAAAACAGATCTACCCTGGACAAAAATAGAAATTGCAAAATGCAGTAAATTGGCGCATGATTTTCAAAAGATATTGAAAGTAATTATAGAGACTGCGTATCTTTCAGATTTGGAAATCAAGACAACTTCAAAACGATGTGCCGATGCAGGGGCGGACTTCATCAAAACGTCAACCGGGTTTGCGCCGTCGGGAGCCAGGACTGATCACATCAGGATAATGAAGAAAGTGTTGCCTTCTTCTGTAGGAATAAAAGCATCCGGAGGAATTAAAACATTCGATCAGGCAAAACAGATGATCGATGCGGGTGCAACACGCATCGGAACTTCATCTGGCATTGCCATCTGTACAATGTTATAAATGATTTAAACAACCAAACTATAACCCTTATACTTCAATGAGTCAACTACTCCATGTGTTCCCGTCGGAGAACGACATTCCGGAACAATTTAGAATGAGTGAGCCGATGGAACAACGTGAATACCTGATCAATGGTGAAATGAAAACCTGGACAGGTAATCTTAATCCGGTACTCAGCCCGGTATTTGTAAATGAAGGAAATGTATGCACCCAGAAGATACTTGGCAGTACGCCACTGCTTACCTCGAAAGAATCGCTTGAGGCATTGGATGCAGCGGTGAAAGCATATGATCTAGGCAATGGATTATGGCCTACGCTTAGTGTTACTGAACGCATCGAACATGTTGAAAAGTTTCTTGCTGATATGCGGGAGAAACGAAATGAAGTTGTGAAATTACTGATGTGGGAAATCGGCAAAACGCTAAAGGATTCTGAGAAAGAATTCGACCGTACCTGCGATTATATTTCGGATACCATTAAGGCATACAAACAACTCGATCGGAATTCAGCCAAGCTGATCGAAGACCAGGGCTATATGGCCCAAATCCGAAGAGTACCACTAGGGGTATCGTTGTGTATGGGGCCATACAATTATCCGCTGAATGAAACATTCACCACGCTGATCCCTGCGCTGATCATGGGGAATACAGTGGTATTTAAACCGGCGAAGTATGGTGTGTTGCTTATTCGCCCTTTACTGCAAGCCTTCCGTGATAATTTTCCTGCCGGTGTCATTAATATTATTTATGGCCGCGGTCGCGAGACTGTGGGTGCTTTGATGGAAAGCGGAAAGGTTGATGTGTTTGCCTTTATCGGGACAAACAAAGGTGCGAACGATTTGAAGAAACTTCATCCCAAGCCTCATCGGTTAAAAGCAATTTTGGGACTTGATGCGAAAAACCCTGCCATTGTTTTGCCAGATGCGGATTTAGATAATGCCGTAAATGAATGTATTACTGGAAGTCTTTCATTTAACGGACAAAGATGTACAGCCCTGAAGATTTTATTTGTTCATCGCAGCATTCTTGAAAAATTCCTGGAGAAGTTTAACGCACAGGTGAAGACATTAAAACCTGGAATGCCATGGGAAAATGGTGTAAGCTTAACGCCGTTGCCTGAACCTGGTAAGGTTGATTTTCTGCTTGACCTTGTAGAGGATGCAAAAAAGCATGGCGCAAAAATTGTTAATGAAAACGGTGGACAATATTCACGCACTTTCTTCTATCCTGCTGTGTTGTGTCCGGTCAATGAAAAAATGAAACTATTTTATGAGGAGCAGTTTGGTCCACTCGTTCCCATTGTGCCTTTTGATGATGATGAAGAAGCCATACGTTATGTGGTAAATTCTAATTTCGGTCAACAGGTAAGTATCTTTGGTCAGGATTCAAAACGCGTAGCCCGACTCATGGATGCATTTGTAAATCAGGTAGGTCGTATTAACCTGAATACGCAAAGCCAGCGAGGCCCTGATTCATTCCCATTCAATGGCCGAAAGGATTCTGCCGAAGGTACACTCTCCGTTGCAGATGCGCTTCGTGTATTTTCAATTCGTACACTGGTAGCGACAAAGACTACAGACGCGAACAAACAAATCATGAGCAACATCATCCGAAATCGTGAGTCTGCTTTCTTAAGTACAGATTATATTTTATAAAAGGATTATGATGCCACGGACGCACGGAGACACAAAGAATGCAGGAAATGATTTTTGTATTTTCTTAGTGCCCTCGTGTCTTTGTGGCCTAAACAATCCTCGCCTATGAAACAACATCTCACCATTCTGGTAAAAGGAAAAGTACAAGGTGTTTTCTTTCGCGCATCGGCCATACGTCAGGCGCGTGACTTAAAAGTAACCGGATTTGTTCGTAATGAACCGGATGGTTCTGTTTATATTGAAGTTGAGGGAACTTCAGAACAACTGACGGATTTTGTTTCGTGGTGTAAGCATGGACCAACTGGTGCCCGAGTTGATGAATGCAAAATTGAAGAAGGTATGATAAAACATTTTGCCGAATTTCTAATTCAGCGTTAAGCATACAGGTTATGCTACCTTATTGTTCCTGACGATTCCTTTGCCTGGATCGATCTTCACATCAAAGAATCTGGTTATAAAGGTACTGAGCCGAACGCCGGCCATCTGAGGTGTATAGTCTTCCGGGTAGAACACAGTAAGTTCAAGCACGGCACGAATAAAAGTTTCATGTTTACAAAAATCCTTTGCCCATTGTTTAAAGGCGGTTTCCCATTCTTCCCGGTACTTTTCAAAATCATTTCGCCCGTCAAAAATAAACTGCAACTGATTATCGCTGTAATACGTGAAACGATATACGCCCGTGAGGTTTAAATAAAATTCGTGAAGGTGGTTGAATTCAGTGGCGGAGTGATCCTGAATCTTTCGGGATGCGTCATCAGAAATCCCCAGCGGGTTGGAACGCAAGAGATATTCTACTTTAACAAAGTCGACAAGATATTGAAGCAGTTTCTGTTCGAGGGATAGTTGTGCCTCTTCAAGGATATAATTTTTGTCGCGCGGGAAAAATTTTCGAAGCACTTGGTATCAAAGGTTTAACAAAAGTAAAAAGAAGAATGATCTCAACAAAACGATTTACTATCGCCAATCCCAATACCTGATACCTAATCAATGTAGTTGAGTGAAGCTTCCTTAAATCTTCTCCTTTGGAGAGGGCAGGGTGAGGCCATAAAAAAACAAGCTTAACTCAACGACATTGAATGCCTATCAATCCATCGGAACATTCACATGTCTTTCCGCATGGTACGAGGAGCGAACAAGCGGTCCCGATTCAACATATTTTAGTCCGCGTTTGAGTCCTTCCTCGCGATACATATCAAAGGTTTCCGGGTGAATGAATTCAGCAACTTCCAAATGCATTTTAGTTGGCTGCAGATATTGACCCAAAGTCAGGATCATCAATCCGTTTGCCGCCAGATCATCCATGGCTTTAAAGACTTCTTCTTTTGTTTCGCCGAGGCCGAGCATGATACCAGATTTCGTTCTTTTGCCCGCTTCGCGTATGCGTTTTATTTGTTCAAGGCTTCGTTCGTATTTCGCTTGCGGTCGCACCATCCTGTAAAGCCGGCCTACGGTTTCCATATTATGGGACACCACTTCCTGGCCACCTTCAATCATTCGGTACAGCGCATCCCAATTTCCTTTAGTATCCGGGATCAACGTCTCAATGGTTGTTTGCGGGCTAACATTTTTCGTTTCCACTACAGTGCGATACCAGATTTCTGCTCCGCGGTCTTTCAGTTCGTCGCGGTTTACGGAGGTAATTACAGCATGTTTTACACCCATGAGTTTTATCGCTTCGGCTACACGCTCAGGTTCGTCTGTATCATACTCCGTTGGTCTGCCTGTTGCTACAGCGCAAAAGGTACAACTGCGTGTACAAACATTTCCAAGAATCATGAACGTAGCAGTACCAGCGCCCCAGCATTCACCCATGTTTGGGCAATTGCCACTTTCACAAATTGTATGGAGTTTATAGTTGTCAACCAGTTTCCTGACTTTCGCATACTCCGGTCCTACCGGGAGCTTTACGCGTAGCCAGTTTGGTTTGCGTTTGCGTTCTTCGGGTGAGATTACTGGAAGTTCAATCATTATCGGTCTGTTAAAAATCTGTTCGTTCTTTTGTCTGACTTACAAGTTTCCCGCAATTGAAGAACTACCTTTAGAGCAGTACTATGTCACACTGATTTTTTCGGTCAGTTTGCCCAAGGGTAGGCGGAATTCGTAAACCGGTTATGCCCTCTTACTTAACGGATTTATTTCCCGATCAGTTCTTTATATTGAGCAGAAGATAAAAGGTCATCGGCTTTTCCTGTGAGTTGCACCCGGATCATCCAGCCTTCTCCATAAGGATCTTCATTTACTTTTTCAGGACTTCCATCAAGAATTGGATTAACTTCCAATACTTTCCCGGCTACCGGCATGTACAGATCAGATACTGTTTTCACAGCTTCTACAGTTCCAAAGATTTCATGGTGGCCAATTTCAAGGCCTACAGATGTGATGTCGACATAAACAATATCGCCCAATTCGCTTTGTGCAAAATCGGTGATGCCAATAACCGCTGTATCGCCTTCAATTTTTACCCACTCGTGGTCTTTGGTGTACTTTAATCCGTCAGGAATATTCATGGATCAATACGTTTAAATTTTCCCAAAAATAGGAATTTCGATTGTTCGGAATCCAGAAAACCGGAATTAAAGCTAAAGCGGTTGGATCTCAATATGTTAGATGGCTTGTATTGTAGTTATTGAGCTAAACTAAACCGCACTTGCGCGCCAAAACGGGTTGTTGCTCTGCGTGACGAATTCGAGATCAGTGGTTCATTGATGTTGCGTTCAAAATACAACTGAACAGTCAATTTCTGGTTTACCGTATAACTTACGTTGGGGCGTAACTGGAAATTGATGTTGCCATTCGTAATGATATTAAGCTCTCCGATCTTGCGCTGTATCGTTCGGGTATCACCGATGGTGGCATTCAGGCGGAATGTTAAGTCGTTTTTAAGAACGATCCTCCGGCCTTGCGATTTAAACGGCAATTTCATATTGGTTTTGGTAAAACCAACTTCAAGCGAAACATCCTTACTGTTGAGCTCGGTGATTTGTGAATTGGAAATGTTCAGTGCTACATCACGTTTGGTCTTATACTGAAGATTAGCCGTTAACCTGCTTTTGGTCCTAACATTTATTCCGATTAAAGGAGCGAATTGTTCAGAGATTAATACCTGGTTTATTACATAGACAGGTAGCCTGCGTCCGTCTACCACAGATCCAAAATAACTTCTATTGTAATCTTCAATTTTCCTGTCAATACGTAGTTTCTCCGGGTCTGAAAATTCGAGTGAGTTCGAATAATTGGTAATAGCATACATCGATTGATAAGCATGTGAAATAGTAATGGACTGGAAGATATCCTTGAAAATACCGACGCGTGTAAGCCCAGTATAGTCGACCCTCCAATTCGGCATTGGATTTTTTGGGAAGGGACTTAGGCTAATTGCTTGAGCGTTTTTTCCAGTGTAGGCAGCAATGAACGCAGGGATTAAAATGTCCTGGGCTGTATCATAAAGTACTGTTGAACCTTCAGAAGCTCTGATGCGATCAAACCGGTTGTAGATCGTTAACAAGTTCTCTTCAAATTTTTGGAACACTTCAGATTCTACGTCACTGTTACTTTTGTTGAAAGCTGTTTTAATGCTGATGGTAGAAACACGATAACTTCCCGAACGGTTCGGGTTCAACGACTCGAAATTAACCTCACTACCTTCTCCGGTATTCCGATAAATTTCCTGATACGAATCCATGGTTTCTTTTTTGAAATCCAGTTGTACTTTAAAGTCGCGCACAGGCTCTACGTTGGCGCGGACGTTTATGTTTACCATACGCGATTGCGTAAACGGCGCAGTGAGGAGTTGATTGGTAGTGATCCACCCTTTATCTGCGGCCTCATACCGAAATCCGGGATTTTGACTACCGAGAATAAAGCTCCACCCTGGTGCTTCCCAATTATTGTCCATACCAAACAGTGAAGGTGTCTTTGTAAATCCGGGTAAGGTAGTTCCTTCTGAAACAGTATAGGTACCGTTGATGGACCGTACAGACATCAGAAGCTTTGCCAGGCCTTTGAAAACGCCGGGGACACCGCCTTTTGTTTCTGTTGTGTCAGCAGCCTGAGCGCGTGGATTGGTCGCACCTGGTCTTGTAGTTACAGGCCTCGGAGGTGTATTAAGTGCTTTTAAGAATTTGATTTTATTATACAGCTGAACAAGATCAAGTCGTCCGGAAAAATCTTGTTCGCGACTATTCTGGATCAGGTTTTTAAAATCCAGATCAAGTGTATCATTTTGAACGAGATTCACAGGGCCGGCGGTCCAGTCGTACATTACCTGATACCGATAGTCGAGTCCAATCCAATCTGTAACCGGAATCTTATCCAATGGAACTTTGTAATTCACGGTAAGACTTTGGTTAAAGTTTTTCATCCGGCCAAAGCGTTTCAGGTTGGTCATTACGCTATCGCGTTCTTCTTTTGTGTCGATATCTCCAAACGGCTCATCAATGATCGCGTTGGCCCTGGAGTTATAATCCAGCGATAAACTTTTGGTAAGATCCCATCGCAGGTTATAGGTTCTGTTAAAGGTGAAGTACTTCAGGTAATTCGCATCTGATTCTACAAATTCACCGACACCATTTACGTTCCGATAAATCGTTTTTCCAAATGAGCGCTCCAGGTCAAGTCTTGCGCCAATGCTGCTGGGCATCAGGTTAAAATTAAAATCTTTTATAAGACCAAACCACGGTGAAGAAAGTGCTTTTGAATCCTTAAATGGTTCGAAACCCGAAGCCTGTGGAGCAAACTGATATGCCACGGAACCTCCCTGCTGTTTTTGCAACGCAAGTGAGGTGTTAAAATTTGTACGGATGGCTTCGCTAAAAGAATAACTAAAAGCAAAATTTTCAATATCCCAAAGATGGGTAGGCGCATCAGGATTAACTTTCACTTTACGCACATTGGTAAAATTCAAACTTCGCCTTGTCATCCGGTCTTGTATGATGTTTAAGTATTCGTCTCGTCGTCGGCGATCTTCCGGATCAGACTGGTCAAACGATCTTAACATATCTTCCGTACGCATATCGGGGTTCGCCGGATCATAGAGCGGTGTAACAATCGAGTTCTCGTAGCTTACGTACATCGGAATTTTAATGCCTGTATTACCCGGTATAAACTTATCCACATTAACATTGGCCGCTACATCGTAGTTTGTTGTTTCCTCTCGCGTGCGTTCGAATATTTTGGAGCTTACACTTCCAAATCCAAACGTGGTATGTCGGAATGATCCGGTGACAACTGCAAAATCAGCAAGTTTTGCACTTAACGTCGAGCTGACAGCCCATCCAGCGGTTCTGTCGAAATCAGTAGCACGAAGTTCATTGGCCCAGATACAAATAGAGTGTGAGCGCTTATCGTTGGTCTTGGGATTGCGCACACCGATCATAATGAGTTGCACACTGCTTAGATCGGGTCGACCCATAATACGAATGCCATGACGCCCGACTTGTTTAGGCCCCTCTCGTGGAAAAGCTTCCGTTAATGGTGCAGACCTGCGATCCCGTTCTGCTTTCAAGGCATACAGTTCTGAAAGCGCAAGATCAATTTCATTTTCTTCCGGCCAGACTTCACGACCATTACGGCTGGATACATCTTTGGTAATTTTTAATGGTATTTCTATTTCATAATAGTTTTCATCGAAGTCAGTACCTAAACGAATGAACGCACGCAGATCATCATCTTCGCTAAGACTGTTGGCGTGTAGAAACATTTTGATCCGACCATAATTAAAAAGATCGACCGCCATATTTTTGTAAACCGCGCGGGCATCACCATCTTCAAGATTGTCGATACAAACCTGAAGTGATTGTTCGTTGAGTAAACGGGAAACTGCCGAAGAGTTATCGCGATCACGTACTGCACCAGGTGGAATAACATAAGGCGACTTATTCCCTTCAGAGTCTCCTTCTGAATTTTCTTCTACGTTAACAACAGAAACATTAAAGTTATCTGAATTTGGTTCTGGTTGTCCGATCAATCCGCCATCGCGAAGCTGGTCTGTGTATCTTCTCCAGCGGCTTCCCACCATCCGGAAGTTTGCCATGCGCAAGACTACTGGTTGATCAAATCCTGTTAGGATCATCCGGGCATACCGGATGGATTTAAATCCCTGAATGTTTCCATACAGACTTTCGTACTCACGCACAGGAATACGAAACAAATACCAGGTTACACCTTTGTCTGTATTCTGTTTGTCAACGATGTATTCTTTTCCGATCGCCATGTTCGCCATGGATAAATCAATGTCGTATTCGTAATACTCTTCAAGTTCACTCAGTGTATTATCGGCGTTCAGGTCTTCATTATCGGGATTCTGATAATTAGCCGTGGCGATGGTTGCTGTGTTTGATGAGATTGGCGTATTACCATCCTGGCCATTGTAATCTTTATAGCGTTGAAGAATATCGGCTTCTTCGTTATCATAATAATTATCCAGGAAGTGGCGGTAATTATCTGCGGAAGGATCTTCCACTTCAGCAGGAGCTTCAAACTTTGTTGCTTCTTCGTCATTGGCCAGACCGTCTAACCCCACGTCCTGGTTAGCTCTTGAACCAGTGGAGGTGTTATCAAATCCATTGGTAAGATAATTTTGTGTTGTTACAAATCCCCAGGGTGTTTCTGTTACAGATTCTGGATTGTTGGCAGCGCCCCCCGGAGGTAAGCCGTTTTCAAAAGCATGTTTGCCATCGCGTATAACATCTTCTGATATACTGCCGAGCTGGAAAATGAGTTTACCACCGTTGGTCTGATGTGTCTCTGTGAATCCGTCGTTGATCACACCGTTTTCGCCTTGTATAAAAGGATCAAGCAACCAGAATTCAATGTATTCGATGTTGGCTTTGTCGAAGTCAACTTCTGTTCGGATCGCGGTAGTAATACCGGCCCAGTTTCTTTTCAAGTCACCGGATAGAAACCGTCCATTCATTTCGAGCCAGTTGTAATTGTAGGGTCCGCGCTCGCGAGGGTAATAGGCAAGATCAAAGATTTGCTCCGAAAATCTACCCGACTGGAAATCCCTCTGCGGAAAAATTTCCTGGGGGGCTACCCCACGCACGTAGTGGTTGTTTAAATCGTTGTCGGAGACACTCCCTGGACGGTTGCCGTTCGAGGAAAATCCTTGGATTTGAGGATCAATGGTATACCATGCCAGCTTCGCACGGCGGTATCCTGCACGAATATCGTTGGGCGCACCGTTGGATTCATCAAAACTATACGTATCGGATTCCGGAACCGCAGCGAGTTTCCAACTGAATGGATTCATGAGGGAATAGGGTGTGGCTGAGCTTTCAAAATCATCTACAAAGGCAGTACCTTCTCCATCCACAACGTTAGAGGTACCCGGTAATAGCTGCGCAAATTCACCGGTAAAGTTAATGGAAGAGGGTTCTTTGGTTTGAATAAGAGGTATGGCGTCAACCATCTTGGTCAACATCCTGCTTTTTTTATTGATGTTAAAATCAAAACCGTATTGCATGTTACGCGCAGGTTCTGTGCCGATCTGGTTTCTGGTTACGAGTGGTCTTTCATTGTAGTACAAAAAAGTAGAACCGAAGTTTACGTCTTCGTTCAACCTGTAATCGAAACGAGTTCCCAGTAAGCTGCGGGTTTGAAAAGCAAAAGGATCGTTTTGTTCGTATTGAACTTCAATGTCCTTCCCGGAGTTTAAGATC
>Ga0196965_1000548_pt1 | contig 20603 bp, 16 predicted proteins | sample S1_20metaG_FD_148668 | JGI IMG/M metagenome (GOLD analysis project Ga0196965, IMG submission 148668) | Soil microbial communities from Anza Borrego desert, Southern California, United States - S1_20 | ecosystem: Environmental > Terrestrial > Soil > Desert | place: USA: California | collected... | reverse complement strand
CGGAATTTGAAAGCATAAAATATATTGCTAAAAGATTAGACTATAGTCACAGAAAAACGCTCGAGTTAGTCAATAATTTAATATTCCAAAAGAGAATATACTCAGAGTAGTGGTCATCGATGCCTTCTAAGAATATTAAAGATATGGCTCTTTCGGCTGGTGAGAAGTATGACAAACTATTGACTTGGTTTAAATCAAAAAACTCTAAGGTTATTGTTGCTTTGTCTGGTGGAGTAGATAGCGCGTTGGTAGCCTTTGTAGCTAGACAAGCTTTAGGAAAGGAAAATGTATTGACTGTAACAGCAAATTATAAAACATTGGCAAATGATGAACTTGAGATAGCCAAAAAAATAGCCAAAGAAATTGATGTAGACCATATTATGATAGAATATAATGAATTAGAAAACCCCAATTTTGTTAAAAATGATCAATTAAGGTGTTTTCATTGCAGAAATGAGCTGGCAGATAACTTATTAAGAGTTGCCAAGGATAGGAAAATTGGTTTAATCGTAGATGGAAGCCAAGTTGATGACTTAGACGATTATAGGCCAGGATTGATCGCATTACGAGAAAAAGGGATTAATAGTCCATTAATAGAGACCAGGATAAACAAGATAGAGATACGCCATTTGGCAAAAATTAACAATTTATCAGTTTATGATAAACCATCTAATTCTTGTCTTGCATCAAGAATTCCACATGGATCTGAAGTTACACTTACCAAGTTAAAAAGAATTGAGAACTGTGAGAGATTGATAAAACAAGATCTGAAACTAAGAAACATTAGAGTTAGGGATCACGGAGATTTGGCAAGGATCGAAGTAGAAGAGGATGAACTTGTTAAATTAATAGATCCTAAATTAACTCCACAACTAATCGCATCTATAAAGAGTTATGGTTTTAAGTTTGTTACGTTAGATTTAGAAGGATATAAAAGTAAAAAGAACTATCATCAATTGATTACGACATTAAACTAAAAAAATAAAACTAGAATAAGATATACATGAAGAAGAATTCTACTATATATTTGGACAACGCGGCTTCAACACCGGTGGACTCGGAGGTAATCGAATCCATGATGCCTTTTTTGGTCGATCACTTTGGTAATCCATCTTCACTCCATAATATGGGAAGAAAGACCACTATTGCAGTATCTAAATCCAGAGCAGCTGTTTCCGGATTAATAGGCGCTAATCCCAGCGAAATTTATTTTACATCAGGAGGGACCGAATCCAATAATTTGGCTCTTATAGGATATTCTAAGATGATAAAAAAGTTAAGACCTGACTGTAATAGAATACTAGTATCAGAGATAGAGCATGAATCCGTACTGGAAGCTATCAAATTTATTGAAAATGAACTAAAATTTACAGTAGATTATATCCCTATTATTTCAGACGGTATCGTGAATATAAAAGCATTTAGTGATTTATTGTCACCTAAAACCAGTCTGGTTAGCGTCATGTTAGTAAATAACGAAATTGGTACGATACAACCTATAGGATCAATGGTCGAAATCATAAAGAAAAGAAATTATAACACTGTTTTCCATTCTGATGCCGTTCAAGCACTAGGAAAAATTCCTATTGACGTGAAGCAAATTAATGTAGATATGCTATCCGTTTCATCTCACAAGATCAATGGCCCAAAGGGAATAGGTGCTTTGTACGTTAGAAAAGGCATTTGCCTTGACCCTATCATTTTTGGCGGAGGTCAAGAGCTGAACCTGAGATCTGGAACAGAGAACGTCTATTCCATAGTTGGGTTTGGAAAAGCATGCGAGATTTGGAAAAATAGGTTGCATATGTCTCACCCTCATCTTCAAGAACTTCAAGGTTACTTAATTAGGAGAGTGCTTAAAGAGATACCCGAAACGAGTATAAATGGCACATTGCAAAACAGGATTTTCAATAATGTAAATTTCTCATTCAATGGTGTTAACGGCGAAGATCTACTAATAAAATTAGACGAGTTTGGGATTGAAGCTTCTACCGGATCGGCGTGTTCATCTAATAAGAAAAAGAAAGCGTCTCATGTATTAAAATCATTAGGACTGTCATATGATAAAATTAGTGGCTCAATAAGATTTTCCTTAGGAACTCAAAATACCATTGCAGAAATGGAAGACGTAGTAAACATTTTAAAAAAAGTGGTTAAGGAGTTGAGGGACAGGGATTAAAAATCTGTGCTCAGAAAGCTTTCATTAAATTATAAATAAGATAGGATTCTTTACTCATTACACAGTATAATTTATTATGATGCAAAGATAGCTTATGAATATGAGTAGTAGCACTAACGATAAAAACATAGAGATTGGAGATAGAGCCCCCGATTTCGAGCTCTTAGACACAAACCAGGAACCACATAAATTATCGGACAACAAAAATGGAATGACAATTTTGGCTTTTTTTCCCGCTGCCGGTTCTCCCGTATGCACTGTTGAAATGTGTAATTTTAGAGATTCGCTTAACAGTCTAAAGAGTAAGGACGTGAGCATTTTTGGTATATCCGTTGATAGTCCGTTTGCAAATAAAGTATTTGCAGAACACCATGGACTCAATTTTCCGTTGCTTAGTGATTATGACAGACAAGTAATTGAGAAATACAATGTTGTAATGCCTAGTCTCGGCAAATTAAAAGATTTCAAAGTGGCAAAGAGAGCCATATTTGTTATAGATAAGAATTCTCAAGTAATATACAAATGGGTAACAGATAATCCCTTAATCGAACCTAACTACAATGAAATCAGAAAAGTTACCAATATATCTACAGAGTAGTCATATCCTTTCTCTTTACCAATTCTTAACCATATTTTATTAAATATAAGAATATAAAATAAAAGATTATTATTCTAAAACTGCAACGACATCATTTCTAGATATGCTTTGACCTTCTTTTACTTTTAATTCTTTTATGGTCCCATCCCTGTGCGATTTTATAGCAACTTGCATCTTCATCGACTCCAGAACCATAATGTTATCTCCTTGTTTTACTTTGTCACCCTTACTGATAGCTATTGAAATTACTCTTCCTGGGATCTGACTTGAGACACTATTTTGAGAGTTTGCACCTCCAGATGATGCATTTGATTTTTCAATTATCTCTGACAATTTGCTATGTTTTTTAAGTATAATCGGTAGATTGTCTAATAGGACCTTCAATTCTGTGCTTGTGGATTCACTAATCTTGGCTTCATGAAATGTATTATCTAAAAGAAATTCAAATTTGTCAGCCCTGACATCGATGATTTTAATTATGTGTTCCGAACCATTTATTTCAATGACCAAATTGCCACTTTTGTCAAATCCATTTATTTTTGCTTCGAAGTCTTGATTAACTTCATCCACCTTTATTTCCATGTCAATTAATCATACCTCCAAATTTCCAGCTGTCCTGCCTAGCACTAGCATTGGTACTAGTCTTATGAATAAATTCAGACTGTATTACCGCAGATGTTATCGCAGGTAATAGTCTTTTCTGCAAATCAGAGTTTTGAACTTTCTGTTGATCCTTCATTTTTTGAATGATAGAGTACCTATCAAGGTAGTCGGTAGACAAATCGCCGCTAATGAAGTATTCATCATTCATAATTGTTTTGTAAAGAGGAATAGTAGTATTTATCCCATCAATAACAAACTCATCAAGTGCATTTCTCATTCTGCGTCGAGATTCATCAAAGGTAGACCCCCAGGATATCAACTTAGCAGTCAATGAGTCATAAAAACCAGAAACTGTGCACCCCGGATACAAGTAGGTGTCTACACGAATACCCGGGCCGTAAGGCAGATTACAATATGGAACTTTACCTACAGATGGAGCAAAGTCATAAAACGGATCTTCTGCATTTATTCTGCACTCAATCGCACTACCATTTAATTTAAGATCGTCCTGTTTAAATGGAATTTCTTCTCCATTAGCTATTGATATTTGGAGTTTAACTAAGTCTAGTCCTGTTACAAGCTCCGTTACAGGATGTTCCACTTGTAGTCTTGAATTGATTTCTATGAAATAAAAATTACCGTCTGGGTCACAGAGAAATTCAGCAGTTCCAGCATTAAGGTAATCGACCGCATCAGCGGCTCTTTTTGCTATCTCACCAATCTCATTTCTTTTTTCCGATGTCATGATTGGTGAAGGAGACATTTCTATGAGTTTTTGATGTCTCCTTTGGATAGAACATTCTCTTTCGAATAAATGTCTTGTATTACCATGAGAATCTCTAAAAAGCTGAAACTCAATATGTCTAATTTTTTCCAGAAATTTTTCTACAAAGAGAGCTGCTTTACCAAAAGCAGCTTTTGATTCAGCAGATGCCATTTCAAATTCCTGTCTTAATTCCTTCTCATCTTTAGCCAACCTGATTCCTCGACCCCCACCACCAAATGCAGACTTTAATAAAACAGGATATTTAGCCTCGTTCGCAATCTGAACTGCTTTCTCCACATCTTCAATAACACCTTCGCTACCAGGTACAGTAGGCACCTCTGCCTCTTTCATAATACGTTTGCATTTCATTTTATCACCTGTTAAATCCATAGCCAAGCTCCTGGGACCAATAAAGATTATGTTTTTCTTTTCGCACAATTCTGCAAAGGTTTCGTTCTCAGACAGAAATCCATATCCTGGATGTATTGCATCTACTCCAGCTGCTATAGCAACTTCCAATATTTTATTCATATTTAAATAACTCTGTGATGGTGCTGCTGGGCCTATGTGGTATGCAGCATCAGCACGCTTGACATGTATAGAACGTGTATCCTCATCAGAGTAGATAGAAACTGATTTAATATCTAACTCTTTACAAGCTCGTATTATTCTAAGAGCAATTTCCCCTCTATTTGCAATCAGAATACTAGATATTTTTTTGGTCATTTAGTAAACCCTTTATAGATTGATATTTCCATGTTTCTTCCACGGTCTATTTTCTTTTTTATTAGAAAGAGCATTCAGCGCGCTAATTAGCATACTTCTAGACTCCATTGGATCTATTACGGAATCAATAGTTCCCCTTTCAGCGGCAATATACGGATTAGCAAACTTGTTCCTGTATTCTTTAGCTAGATTTTTCTTTTTGGTAGTAGCATCAGGAGAATCTTTGAGGTTCTTTCTGTGAATAATTGTTATGGCAGCCTCGGGACCCAAGACAGCTATTTCAGCAGTAGGCCAGGCGATGTTCAAATCTGTACCTAAATTTTTGCTACCCATTGCGATATAGGCGCCTCCATATGCCTTACCAATAATGCAGGTAATCTTTGGTACAGTCGCCTCACAATAAGCAAAAAGGAGCTTACTTCCATGTCTAATAATCCCATTATGCTCTTGGTCTGTTCCTGGCAAATATCCTGGTGTATCAACTAGCGTTATAATAGGTATATTAAAAGAATCACAAAATCGGACAAATCTTGCAGCCTTGTTTGATGAATGTATATCTAAAGCGCCGGCCAAGAATAATGGTTGGTTTGCAACAATCCCGACAGACCTACCACCCATTCTTGCAAAGCCTACTACTATATTCTCAGCAAATAGTTCGTGTACTTCAAAGAAATCCCCATTATCGACCAATGATTTTATTATTTCTTTCATATCATAAGACTGATATGGGTTTTCAGGCAATATTTTGATCAAATTTGGATCTAATCGATTAGGATCGTCAGCACTGTCCGTCAATATCCTTGGTTCTTCCCGATTATTTTGTGGGAGAAAAGAGATCAACGTCTTTATCTTATCCATACAATCGACTTCATCTTTTGCTATAAAATGAGCTACTCCTGATTTTGTCGCATGTGTCCTTGCTCCTCCCAATTCTTCGAAGGTAACCTCTTGACTAAGGACCTCTTTTACAACCTCCGGGCCCGTCACGAACATTTGTCCAATATTTTCGACCATGATTACAAAGTCGGTCATAGAGGGCGAATAAACGGCACCTCCAGCACAGGGCCCTATACTCGCAGTTATCTGGGGAATTACTCCAGAAGCCATTGCATTCTTTAGGAAGATGTCACCATAACCGTCTAAGCTTGACACACCTTCCTGAATTCTTGCACCACCTGAATCAAGGATACCAATAATTGGACAGCCTACTTTAAGTGCATGCGACATCACTTTTGAAACTTTTTTGCCAGCCATTTCTCCTAAAGAACCTCCCAAAACAGTAAAATCGTATACATATATGAAAACTTGTCTGCCGTTAATTGTTCCAAATCCAGTTACCAAACCATCGCCATAGTATTTCTTCACTTCTGGATCATCACCTCTATGCGTTACGAATTTATCGATTTCAGTAAAGGTATTTGGATCCAATAACAGATTTATCCTTTCTCTTGCAGTCAGTTTTCCCTTTGAATGCTGGGATTCAACTTTATCTTGACCTCCACCAGCATCAGCGCTGTGCTTACGGTCATAATATTGTTTTAGTTTCTCCTCATGCATATATTATGTTTTTAATCCTTTGCGGTATTTAATATAGACTTTGCTAAAAAAATTTGTATATAAATTAGTGAAAAGCCAAAGATAATTGTCTTTTATTATTCCTTTTCTCTTAGTTCCCGCAACCCATTCCTTCCGCCTTTAGCGCGTCTAAAATAATTGAGCCCTAAATTATAATTCTCGTACAATGATTCCAGAGTTTCTATTTCCATCTTTAAGGATTCTTTCTCATATGTCGAAGAATTGTTTGTATTATGTAAATCGCTTAATTTTTTAATCTTTTCTGTGAGGAGTTTACTAACATTATATTCATACTCGCTGGACAACTTCTTTAACTGAGAATATATGAGAATATTATTTATTTTAAGGTTTTTAACTAATTATTATCTAAATTTTCGTTGAAATGTGGTTCTATATTCTCTAAAAATTCTGCCGTTAAATCCCTTCATACAAACAGTACAATATATAGAGTCATTTGGATCATATTTGTCAAGAATTTCGGTTAAACTAATAATCAAAGGATCTTGTATATTCACACGATTATTGCATATGAAGCACCGCTGGTTTTTAGCCAATGTCGTCAATTTACGGTCATTGTTATTTTTGTCCATGCTTCGTGAATAATTATTGTTTATGAGTTCTTCAGAGTTATTCTCGTCATTATTAGAAATTAATAATAAATAACAATTCTCATGGATAATGGATTTAGAAGATCGCGACCAATAACCAAAATCTCCAGTATTTATCTTTCTTTTACAATTTAAACACAATCCTGAAAATTTTATTTTAATCTTTACCCAATCAGTAAAAGAGGAAATATTACGGGTCATTGCTAATGATTTGTTTTTCTTCAAACTAAAATATCTTCTTTTGTAGAGTTTAGAGAGTTATCTGAATTTTTCCTTCTCTATAACTTCATTTAGTTTTGAATCATCTGAAGTGTCAAAGTCAATACTGGATATATTGAAGCTCTTTAGAATCTGTATAAAATAAGAATAATAAAAAAGGCCGACACTACTTGTTCCTGTATGAAGTTTTGTTGACAATTCCATTCTAAGTTGTTTTAATGCCTGCCCCCGCATAAATATTGAGCCGATCAATGGGAAAGGAATTGAATACTGATTGTATCGTAGAGAGGGGATCCTACTTACATCAAACAGTTTCCAAATCAAGATATCATTTGTATATCGTAACAATCTCCAATTTCGTTTCTCATAGATCTTGTTTACGAATAAATCAATTTCAGATAACTGGTGTAACAAAGTAGCCATATCCTCTGAAGGAAGGCTCCTATGATTACTTACAATAGTAGTATACAGTGCATTTAAAAAATCCTTGCTACGCTCCTCTTGACTATATCCAAATTTAGGGGTAGAGTAGCGAATTGATGAGAGAAGTAAGATTTTTTTAGCTTCCGATATATCAGCAGCTGAAAAAAATAAATTTATACATTCTTCAATTGGTATCTCTGATCCACCCTTAGGATCACTATGGACATCCCCTACTGCCAGACTTTGCAATGCATTTAAGATGCTACGAGCATCACCTCTACTTTGTTTAATTATGTCAAGTTTCTCTTTCTCATCAAGGCTTTGTTTCTCTTCGTCAAGAACTCGTTGAATAAGTAGGTAACTCGCAAAAGAGGATAGATGACGAAATGTTATAACCTTGCTATTTTTTATTATGTCTTTCATCTTTTGGCTCTTTGAATTAGACGCCATTATGATGGGTATTTCAGCATTTTTCAAGATTGTTTGTAAAAAAGATGATCCTCCATAATCATCCCTACCTGAAATTCCGTCAATCTCATCTAGAAAAAGCAAAATTTTCTTGCCTAGAAGGCTAGAATTAGATAAGAGAGGATTGATAATGGTTTCTAAATTCACCTTATTTCTCAAGTCGCTTGCATTTAGCTCAATCAAATCATAGTCAAAATATATACACAAAGATTTTACAAAGGATGTTTTTCCTGTTCCAGGTGAGCCTATCAATAGGAGTGGCTTGCTCCCTCTCACCCATTTGGCAAGCCAATCTATTACGGTAAGCCTTTCTTTCTCGTTCCCAAAGAAACTATCGATACTATCAATTCTATATTTTTCTGTCCACATTAAAAACGCTTCCTACTCACTGCATACACCTAAGTCATAATTTTCAGATCGTTTTGAAACTTTTTTAAAAGGTCTGTCCTTTTTGTAACCAGTTCTCTATACCAAAACTCATTATAATGCCCTACGGTCAAAAACAAAAATTCAAGGTATGGTTTTATGCTAAAATTGTCATCAAGCATTTCGACCGCCAAATAGGCTTCAGACAAATAAGATTTACTCTTCTCCAGGGTTAATTTAAATCCAGACTTTACATCTTGAGTTAGCAAAGAATAGAAAAGGGGCCATGAAGGGGATTTAATTCCACCATTTCCAATTGCGTCCTGAATTTCATTACCACAGCCAACGCATTCTGCGGCTTTAGCCATCCCGATATAATAAATTTCTGATAATGGTTTTTGATTAAGACACATATTCTTTCCGGCAGTACCAAGAACTGAACGATATTTTTTGTAGCTAAGTTCTAAATTGTCAAATGTTAAGGCTAGGGAGTTAGTTTTTAAATCATAATCAATTTTTTGGCCTAACAGAGCATCCCTGAATCCTGACTCAAATACCTTAAAAACATCTGGACCGGCTTTTTTAATTTTATTCTTTGCCAATGACAAAATATATGGATTTAAAAATTTATAATCTTCGAGATAATCGAGGTCTTCATCCCTATCTACAATCCTATCCATAGGTTCGCTGAGATCGATTGCTATTAAATGTCCGTCTATTACATCGTCACGCATGAAGTTATCTTTGAAATTACTAGTTTCAGCATATCCATCAAAAAGAGCATAAAATACTGGATATGTCATCTTTATGAAATTGGAGTTGAGTATTCTATTAATTCTATCGTTGAGAACATTACTATCAGCCATTCTATCTCTAACGATTGCAATTTGACTTTTTTCAAGCTCAAGTTCTTTAATGCCCCCTATTTCATCTATAAATGACATGTGAGTATCAATTGGAGAAGAATCTGAGTTGATCAATTGATAAATTCCATCTTTATAACGGTTTACAAATCCATCATATTGCTTTGTAGATTCATTTAAGTAGTGTTTGAATAAAAAATATTTTTTGTCCTTTAGTAAACCGCTTTTGAGAATCTTCCTGCCAGATGAAGTTCTCAACAGATTTAATTTGTTAAAAATATAGTCGTCTTTACTACTCATTCAATGTCCCTAGAGCAATTGTCAGAATAAAATTATTATTATTATCTAGATGACATTGCTATTCTTTCTTGTTCATTCTTCTTTTTTATTGCATAGCTATTCATATCGTTATCCGCAGCCAATATGATTTCCTTAGCCAATACTTCTTCCATGGTTTGCGGAGAAGAATAAGTTGATTCTCGCACACCTTCTGCAATAAACCGTAGTGCCAAATCAACACGTCTCAGAGGAGATACATCAACAGAAACGTGATACACTACACCTCCATATACTATACGCGTCGTATCCTCGTTTGGAGAAGCATTCTCAATTGCTCTTATAAGTAATTCTACTGGATTCTTCCCAGTTTCCAACGAGATTATTTCAAGAGAGGTTTTTACTACATTCATAACTCTTGCTTTTTTACCTCCCATTCTACCAGTGTTCTTTGCATATCTTTTTCCAAAATGCATTAGCTTGTTAGCCAACCGCTCAATTATATTGACCTCGGCTTTCTTTAAACGTTGGTGTTCATGGCGACCAAAAGTAATTGGTATGGTCATTGATGGATATAATCGTATTACATTTTTTAATCCTTCATCTTCAATTTCGATATTAGTTGTGTCCCATTTGTTAAAGAGAAGCATATTTGTTTGTTCTTTGCCACTCATTATTATCGCCTCGGTTTCTCCTTCTTTCCTCTTACTAACTGATTAAGCGACACACCATTGACCTTAAACACCTGCCACCTAACTCCCGGAATATCACCCATTGCTCCTCCCATCGATCCTCCAATCCCTTCTAAAATTACTTCATCGTGTTCGTCTACAAAGTTCAATGCACCATCTCGTGGTAAGAAAGCGGTAATGGATTTTCCATTCTTTATCAATTGCACTCTAACACATTTACGTACAGCAGAATTAGGCTGTTTTGATTCTATACCAACCTTTTCCAAAACAATTCCCCTCGCTTGCGGAGCACCTTCCAAAGGATTTGCTTTTTTATCAAGCATCAACATTCTTCTTTTATAATACTTGTTTGACCATCGGGCACGTTTCCTTTTTGTCTTTAACACTCTACCCGAAAATAATCCTAAAGGTGATTTACTCAACACATATCACATCTTTTCACTTTTAATTAATTGTTCCGGACTTACTACCAATACATTTGTAATATTAAAATATCTCTTTGCCAGAATCCTCGCTTTGTCTACATTTCTGCCATCCTTCCCCACAATAAGCCCCTTTTTCTTAGCATCTACTACTACCATAGCTTGTTTTGTACCGTCTGGTCTATCAGCTAACTTAATATCATGAATCATATGTGAATTAAAAATATTTCTTACAAAATCAATTGGATGGTCAGAGTGCTCTACTAATTCTATTTTTTTGTTTATTACATTCTGTAATTGCTTTATATTGGACCCACCTTTACCTATGGCCATGCCCATTTGACCCTTATTTACAACAAAGATTACTCTCTCCATTTTTTCATCCATTATACAATCTCTAGCATCAGCAGTGGTAACATTTTGAAATAACGATAATAGCCTAAATTCATCTGGCGACAACTTTATTTTTTCGCTCACTTTGAACTCATCCCATGAAAAGTCAATATTTTTTCCAACTATAAATTACTCTCTGCCAGATATCCAATTTAAGTTTATTTTTAATTATAAAATTCAATTAAACGATACCATGAAATATAAGTAATATGTTATAAGATCCAAAAAACTTAAGAAACTACCGGACTTAAGAATTAATCCTCTTAATTCTTTAATTCTGAAATTTCATCCTCAGACACATTTTTTAGAGAAACTACACTCGTCCCATAGGATACGCTGCACAATCTTCCCAACAGGACAGAGTTTCCAGAATAACGAATTACCTCGATCCCACTTTCTGAAGATATCTTCTTCAATTTTGTTTCTGATTCCACAGGTAGAGAATTGGATATGACAATTAACTTGGTGCCCTTTATATACTGCATTACTTCCTTAAATCCAGTCTTTAATTTATTATTGGTTGCTGCTTCCTTCAGCACTTTGGCCAATTTTTTTTCGTTCATTCTAATTCTACTCCTTTACACTCATATATAGATCAATCATTCCAGTTCCCACTGGTACTGTTGCCCCCACTATAACATTTTCAGTCACACCCTTCAACGGTTCAACCTGTCCTTCCAATGCGGCCCGTGCGATAGTTGGAACCGTAATTTCAAATGCAGCTCTCGCCAAGACAGATGTTTTTGTTCCAGCGATACCGTGTCTACCGATTTGTTGTAGATATCCCTTCGATGTCATCAAGTCTGCGACTAACATTATGTGACGAATATCCACCTCTAGTCCCTGTTCTTCTAGCGTATTAGTTATCTCTTTTACAAGGGCTGTTCTGGCTGCTTCTATTCCGAGTGTTTGCCAAATTTCAAAAACATTGTTCGTAGTAATTCGTGTAACATCAATTCCTTCGACCAAGACCACCTTAGCTAAGTTAGACCCGGACGTCTGAATAACCCATTCTTCATTTTGTTTCACAATAGTAACTCTTTCAATATCAGGAACTCCTTTTACACGACCATTTAAGAGCTTGTTTCTCAGAGTAAGAAGTGTTTGAGCATCTGGTTCCTGCGATAACGATATCTTAATGATTAATTGATCTTCATTTACAGTAACTTCGTACCTCTTTTTTGAGCTCTTTAAAACTTCGTGAATTTCCTGAATTGATGTGCCCCTATCAGCAATCTTTCTATCAGAAAAATAGAAAGTAAGGTTTCCAGCATAGTCTGTATCGACTTTACTAACCAAATCGGATATTCTTGTGAAGATTATTTTCTTTGCAACTTCTAAAGCTTTTTCCCTTGACAGTCTATGTTCTTCGTCTAAATATATATCCATAGTAGGAGTAACGGGCTTCTTTCTTGCATCCACCAATTCTATTAATCGAGGTAGTCCCAAGGTAACGTTTCTTTCCTTTACACCGGCAAAATGAAAAGTTCGTAAAGTCATTTGTGTTCCAGGTTCGCCTATTGATTGAGCGGTTACGACACCTGCAGCTTCTCCTGGTTCAACCATCGCTTTTTCGAATAGATCCATTATCTTATGGATCACCTTCTTTATACCGGTTTTGCTAAGAGGATAAGAAATTAATGCAGACTCTATCTCTTGCCCCAATTTAGGATTCATCTTTTCCTTGAATTTAAGCAAAAGTTCTTTCATCTCCTCTTCACCAGTCTTTATACCCTCATCAATTACTGATTCGCTTTCGACGATTCTATTTATGTTCACAGCGTCACCGTGATCACTTTTAGCTGGATCGATACCATCATCCCCATAAATATACTGAACAATATTTCCATGTGGATCCCTTACTGTCAAATCATACTCGATCTTTAAGTGTTCTAAAGCGTTGATAAGCCTTCGTTGCATATATCCTGATTGCTGAGTCCTCACTGCAGTATCTACTAATCCTTCTCTTCCACCCATTGCATGAAAGAAAAATTCTATTGGATTGAGTCCATCTCTATAGTTTGATTTAACGAATCCTTTAGAATCAGGGTTCTGATCTCCCGGTCTAAAATGAGGTAAAGCTCTGTTCCTATATCCCTTAATGATACGCTTTCCTCGTATAGATTGCTGACCCAATGCAGCGGTCATTTGTCCAATATTCAAAGTAGATCCTCTAGCTCCAGTTGAAGCCATAATTACACCTGAATTATCGTCAGGAAAAGATCTATCAGCTATCTTTCCTGCTCTATCTCTGGCACGGGACAACTCGTTTACAACGTACAATTCTAATGCTTCTTCCGGTGATAATCCCCTGGTTAACGGCAGAGTACCGTCATGGTATTGCTTTATCAATTCATCTATTTTATTATACGTTTTATCAATAACATCATAAATCTCCTTTCTAGTATCGTCACTTAACCAGAGGTCGGAGTAACCATAACTGAATCCTTTGTGAGTAATATAGGTCTTGAGCATTATGAGAATGGCATCAAGAAATCTTTTCGCCTCGTCATTACCATAATCTTTGGCTATCCGGTGTAAGACACTATCAGGTTCTTCAGCACCTATTGAAGCCTTATCTATAACACCCGATATTAATTGTCCGTTTTTTATCACAACATCCTTAGCTTGTAATTTGGAAGCCTTGTTCCATTTGGAAGTAATTACAAAGTTAAAATCTTTTGGTAAAAATAAGGAGAACAATTGTCTTCCAGTATAAAACATTTTTTCTCCCTTTTCAATTTCGGGTTTTGGTAAGGGACCATTATAGCCTCCTAAATAAGCAAAATTTGAGATTTCGTCAGCAGTAAGTAGCGTTTCGTCTTTAGTGAGCAGGAATGCACCAGTTATAAAATCTCTTATTGCACCTATGATTGGTCCACCATACCTTGGAGATATTAATTGATCTTGCACCTTCATCAAAAGTGCTGCTTCTGCCCTTGCCTCTTGGCTCTGTGGAACATGCAAATTCATTTCGTCACCATCAAAATCAGCGTTATAAGGAGGACAAACAGCAGGATGGAGTCTAAAGGTTCTATAGGGTAGTACCCTAACAGTGTGTGCCATGATTGACATTCGATGTAGAGACGGTTGACGATTGAAGATAACAACATCTCCATCCATCAGGTGACGTTCAACTGTATAGCCATTCATCAATGAATCCGCAATTGCTGCTCTGTCTGTGACGTAATCTAACCTTATTTTTACCCCGTCAGGTCTAATTATATAATTTGCTCCCGGATAATTGTTAGGTCCATTTAGTACGAGTTTCTTCAGTTTTTCCACATTCCAAGAGGATACTGTTTCAGGTATTGTAAGCTTCTTAGATACATCACTTGGGACTCCCACATCTGAAATAGTAAGATTAGGATCTGGAGAAATCACTGTTCGACTTGAAAAATCGACTCTCTTTCCAGATAATGAACCTCTAAATCGGCCTTCTTTCCCCTTTAATCTTTGTGTAATAGTCTTCAGAGGTCGACCAGAACGATGGTGTGCCTGCGGAATACCTGACACTTCATTATCGAAGTATGTAGTAACATGATATTGTAATAAATCAACCAAGTCTTGGACAATCAGTGGGGGTGTGCCTGCTTCTTTACTTTCTTTCAATCTCTGATTGACTCGTATAATATCGACTAATTTGTGAGTCAGATCATCTTCAGATCTAATACCAGTCTCCAGAATAATGGAAGGTCGCACAGTAACTGGGGGTACTGGCAAGACTTGAAGGATAAACCATTCTGGCCGAGCTGTTTTAGGATCATATCCTAACAAAATTAAATCCTCATTTGAAACGTTAAGTAATCTCTCTCTAATTGTAATGGGCAATAACCTATTTTCACCTACATCGGTCTTTTCGACAAATATAGTAGGTTTTGTAAAAATTAAGTCATATTGTTCCTTTTGACAGTGAGGACATACTTTAACCTTTTTCGCTTTCTCAATTATTTCATCCTTTACATTTTCGAGGGTAATTACAGCGTATGCAGCTTTACTATCCCTAAGGTTCTTGTATTTTTCCAAATCCTCATTGTTCAACTTTATTCTGTTACATGATCTACATGTGATCAGCAACAACTTGTGAATATCATCTATAAATGCAATATGTAATACGGGTTCAGCAAGTTCTATATGACCAAAGTGACCTGGGCATCTTGCAGAAGTATTTCCACAAGTTGCACACTTTTGTCCAGGCTCTAAGGTTCCTAGCCGATTATCCATTAATCCTCCCTGCACAGGCATACCATCCTCATCGTATGTCTCAGGTGCTGTTACTTCTGTGACACTAAATTTTCTCACCTCCACTGGAGACCATATACTAAATCTAATTCCATCCAATATTTTTATTAATTCATCATTCATTTAACAAAACTCCATGTCGAAATACAAAAAATAAAAAGGTTCAAACCTTCTCCTTTACCAATAAACGCGGTGCCACATTTAAACTCATCATTTCTTGTAACAGCAACTTAAATGCATATGCTATAATTACGTTAGAGATCTTTGCTTTATCACCACAAACTCTACATACATATTTTCTTTGCTTAGTATCAAAATATGATAATAGACCACACCTTTCACATACATTTATTTCAGCTTTGTCTGACTCTTCCAATAATCTATCTTTTAACATCATAGAAGCACCATAGGCTATCAAACAATCTCTCTCCATTTCACCAAATCTTAGACCTCCTCCTCTAGCTCTTCCTTCCGTAGGTTGTTTAGTTAGCATCTGCACCTGTCCTCTTGCTCTACTATGAATCTTGTCCGCTACCATATGATGTAGTTTTTGATAATAAACAACTCCCACATATACATCGACTGGAAATTTTTTACCTGTTCTGCCATCGTACATGACTTCCTTCCCACTATGCTTAAAGCCATAACTCTCCATCACATCCTTGATATCGTTTAATTTTTCTCCCAGAAATGCTGAACCATCAACGATCTTACCTCTCAGAGATGCGGCCTTGCCTCCCAATGATTCCATAAACATACCCACAGTCATCCTGGAAGGAAATGCATGAGGATTGATCATCACATCAGGAACAATCCCATCTTCGGTATAGGGTAAGTCTTCCTGGTTTACGAGCATTCCGACTACCCCCTTTTGACCATGTCTTGATGCAAATTTATCTCCAATTTCTGGAATTCGCATATCTCTTACTCTAATTTTGTACATTTTACCACCCTCTACCGATTGTGTCATTATAACAGTATCAACAACACCATTCTCAGACGGTCTCACACCAATTGAGGTATCTCGTCTATATGGTCCCTTTACTTCAAATTCTTTATATTCTTCCATAAACCTCGGCGGCGAAGTTCTACCTATTAATATGTCTCCCCCATTAACGACTGATTCATGCATTATAGCGCCGTCTTGTTCCAATAAACGATAAGATTTTTCTCCTCTGTAACCTCGAATATTTGCTTCCGATGAAGGTATTTCGAAAGTATCTTTCATGCCCCCAGGATATTGCTTTGCTTCAGCTTCGTATACACGATAAAAGAATGTACGAGCCAGTCCTCTGTCAACTGACGACTTGCTGAACACTACTGCATCTTCAATATTATATCCCTCAAAAGGAAGAACAGCCACGACACAATTTTGACCTGTGGGCCTCTCATCTAAACCAAGTAAATTTATGGCTTTAGTAGTAACCACGGGCATCTGCGGGTAAAGCATAAAATGTTGTCTAACATAAGTGCTTGCGTTCATTAGTGGTGTAGAAAATCCCAAACTTTGTTTAGCCATAGCACTTTCATATGTATTTCTTGGAGACTGATTATGCTCTGGATAAGGTATTATAGAAGCACCCACGCCTAATATAGAAGACAGGAAAATCTCCACGTGTGTATGGTCTGAGGTAATGTTCTTCAACTCACTCGCGATGTAACAGTTCTCCTCCTCATTGGCGTCAACTAATTCAATGATACCCATATACAACAGGTCAGTCCATGATAAAAATTTCTTTGAAATCTTGTCTATTACTTCCTTGGTCAACAAAATATTTCCATCCTTTACTATTGCAAGGGGACGTAAAACTCTCCCAGAATTGCAACTAATGTATAATCTTTTAGTAGCATTCTCATTCAGTGAAGAATAATAATAAATTCCCATATGCGGATGCATTCTTCCAGACCTCCTCATAGTACGTAAGCGATTAGCTAAGGAGCCTCCATCTTCAATATAACCAATCAACCTACCGTCAACAAAGATACGTGCCCCCTTTTGCTTTAACTCATCATTAGTTTCATTAACATTTTGGACCCCTAATTCATAAAGCTTTTCTATCACGTCAGAAGACAATACACTTACAGAGATTACAGCCGACAAAGCAAGATTCTTTACCAATCCACAATTTGAACCCTCTGGAGTCTCAGCTGGACATATTCTTCCGAAATGAGTTGCATGCAAATCCCTTGCTTCAAAATTAGGTTGACTTCTACTGAGAGGTGACTGAATACGTCTTAAGTGACTTACTGTTGACATATAATTAGTTCTATCCAACAATTGAGTAACACCAACTCTACCTCTTCCCCAATTTCCGGTAGCGATAGCGTTATTTAGTTTGTCTGAAATAATTCCCGGTCTGACTGCTGCAGCAACAGCATTTATTCCGCGTTTCTGACCAGACCTTTCTAATTGATATTTCATATCTCTAATGAGATTTCTAAATGCAGTTCGGAACAAATCGGCTAACATTTGGCCAGCAAATTTAATAACTTTGTTTCCATAATGGTCTTTATCATCAGGATCTATCCAGTTAAGATTTAGCTCTATTAATTTACATGCAGATTCGCCTAAAAACAATGCTTTCTCATATCGGTTGTCAGGGTTTTTTCCTAGATGGGGTAACAATCCCCAATCAAGCAAGGTTTCGGCTCTCTTAATCTGAAATTCTTCCAACATACCAGGAGCAATTCTCTTACTTATGTAAATAATGGCATCTCTACTCGTTGTTACTTCTCCAGATTTTTCAAATGACGGTTCTAGTTCATCTTGAATAGTATCGTTAAGGGATACCGCATTTGCGATGTCTTTATCTGACTCTAATCCTAATGCTCTTATTAATATTATTAGTGGAATGTCCACAGGCGATCCAGGTATTTTTGATACTATAGAACCATCGGGCCTCATTATCAATTCTAACTTCGCTCTATATCCAACGATCGACGAATATACTTTGGCTTTATATAGCATTGTCCCAGAGGTTTCTTCTATGTCCACTATGATTTTATTATAGGATAGGTCTTCTAATCCGACAATGACTCTCTCTGAACCATTAATAACAAAATAACCTCCTGGATCTTTAGGATCCTCACCAACATCAACTAATTTTGCTTCAGAATAATTATGGAGCATACAGGCATTTGATTTGACCATTACGGGCATATCCCCAATATGAATAAATCGAGACTCCAAAGTCTTTCCCTCTTCAACGATACTACATTCCAGCATGATTGGAGAAGCATACGTCAAGTTTCGAAGCCGCGCTTCAACCGGGGCCACATGGGTGATGGAACCATCCAATTCCATTATTCTTGGTTGCTGCATCTTTATTTTACCCAACTTAATTTTATATGGATATTCGGCAGTTTCAATTTCAATTTCGTTTACTTCATCAATTATGCTTTGAAGTCCCCTCTCGATAAATTCATTATAAGAATTAAGATGTTGCCGGGCAACTCCTTCCCTGCGTAATATATCATTTATGATAGCCCACATATCAATAGAATTATTACTAATACTGACTGTCATTATCTAGATCAACCTTCTACTACATATCGGTAATATACACTTTCACCCGCCGTCGAGCTCTTTCTAGTAATTTTTATGACATCTCCTGGTTCAGCCCCTAAACCTTGTATTCCTTTATCTGAAGACATGATATAAGGAAATTGACTAGGTTTAGAATTGAATTTTTTAAAAATTACCTCGGCTTCATCCCTTGAGAGTATTTCATGCTTAGGTTGATATATATGATCTACAATTTTTACTTCTTTCTTCTCAGTAGACAATCTATCTACTCTCCCGATCTAAAATGTAACTACATAATAACAAAAGAATCATCAAATATCCTATAGAACAAAGGTCTATTATATATAATATTCCCCTTCATAGATGTAAAACCAAGAGAAAATCGTTATTATAAATTGTTTTATGAAATGCAGGCTTCCAACTGGACCATCTTAGAATAATCTTGATTGAAGGCTCGGACTGTAAATCTTGTTTATCAAATGTATAGGTGCCACTCGATCTTTAAAACTTGAAATCAATATTTAAGGAAAGCAACATCAATATTACTAAGATCATCTTACAATTTCTAAGTAATGGTTTGAAACAGAAATAACTTACTAATATAGTAATATTCGATAGTAACAACCTCTGATATCGAAATCGACAATTTTCATAAACGAAACTTTGCATATTCTACAGAATAATTTATATATTTATTTAAATATAAGAATAAGTTTTATATGATGATATTAGTATAATGATTAGCTGTTGCGGAAAAGTGCTGGTTCGCGTGCTGTCAGTACAAACCTTGGTAAACTACTCATAGCAATAATTTTAATTAGTATATTTTGTTTAGGATCCCTTAACTTTCTAACTAAATTTAATATAGTTTATCCAACAATTGAAGCCAGTTCTGAATTTAATAATTACAACGCCCATAATACAAATTTCGGAGTGAATCAGACCTTTCCATCAGAAATAATAATTGATACTTATCACCAAGTAAAAATAGGCGATATAATTAAGCCAGTTATGATTTCGAGTTATGGAAACAAGGTTTCTGGCTTAAGTTATGATGAGGAAGAGAACAGTATAATCCTGCTACTCAATCCTCTTACTTCAAAAGGTAACGATATGTGGATAGACATTCCAAGAGATATACTTGATTCAAAGTTAAACGGAAATGACAAAAATTTTACCGTGACGATCGACGACAAGCCAGCAAAATTTTTAGAAATAACGAACAATAGCAAGGTGAATTCAGTTTCAAATAACCATCTAGATAACATATCAAAAATACAATACTCAAATAATACAGACACTAGAAAATTGATGATCGAATATGGAGCAGATTCAAAAATAATTAAAATTAGTGGCACTGATACCAATAATTTGCCTAAGGAATGGATCTCAACGATTAAAGATAATCCTCGATTATATTTACCCATAAAAATTAATAATACTATAAAATATTTACCTGTGCAATTAAATGGCAGCTTACTAAATAGTAGTGAATTAGTGATAAATTCAGAAATCAATAGAACCTTATTTTTATCAATATTACCTCATAGCAATTATGGCAATATGTGGATAGACATTCCAAGAGATATACTTGATTCAAAGTTAAACGGAAATGACAAAAATTTTACCGTGACGATCGACGACAAGCCAGCAAAATT
>Ga0196965_1000547_pt1 | contig 20683 bp, 19 predicted proteins | sample S1_20metaG_FD_148668 | JGI IMG/M metagenome (GOLD analysis project Ga0196965, IMG submission 148668) | Soil microbial communities from Anza Borrego desert, Southern California, United States - S1_20 | ecosystem: Environmental > Terrestrial > Soil > Desert | place: USA: California | collected... | reverse complement strand
AAATGTATGTCCTTTGTTAATGAGCTCCTTTTTTAGCGAACTATAGTTTTCGATAATGCCATTGTGAATAATGGCGAGTTTGCCACTGGACGAGTAGTGTGGGTGGGCATTGCAATCATTCGGCTCACCGTGTGTTGCCCAACGTGTATGACCAATACCGATCGTGCTTTCAAGTTCTTTTCCGACAAGTGAATTTTCAAGATCGGAAACCTTTCCTTTCTTTTTATAAACATTAAGTCCCCCATTTAGCAAGGCGATCCCTGCGCTATCATAGCCGCGGTATTCGAGGCGCTTCAACCCTTTTAAGATAACATCTTTTGCCTGGCGATGACCCAGGTATGCAACAATACCACACATAACTGTACTTATTAATCTGTATTAACTGTAGGTTTTAAATAATTGATCCGCAGCTTTATATTTTGTTTATTAAAAATGGCGCGGTCAACGGATTTGCCATAGGCAGGACTGCTTGGAACGATTGCAAAATTAAGGAATTTTGTTTTTGCTGCTTCTTCACCAACGAGCTGTTGTAAGAAACCACCTATTGCACCCGTATACTTTTTGTCATCTGCATTATATGATAGCACGTTGCCGTTAAATGCCGATGTGTTATCATGACGGATATACCAGGTGCTATCGTTATCAATCACCACAGTTCTTGAACTCGATGAGGGTGTCTGAAAATCCGGTGCGAGATAACCTTTGTAAAAGGTAGCATCCCTGCCATCCTGTTCACTCTGGGCGGAAAACTTTGTCGGAATATTGCCGTCACCCAAAGCAAGCAAAGCTAAAAAATTTGGCGGTGTAAAATCACTACTCTCCACGCCATCAATAACCAGCGTCGCCCCTTGTATGTTAATGTCCTGGACGGTATCCGCAAAGTTTAAAAAATTTTGAAAATTTAACGTTGTAACAAGTCCGGCTCCTGCCTGAATATAACGGTTATCAAGACTCGCAGAAATGGAAGTATCATAAGGAGCTAGTCCGGCAAGATCTGTCCCCGTCCGTTCTACTGTAATATTATTGTATGAAACTTTATACACAAAGCCTGGTATCGTAATACCAAGACTCAGTTTAAGACTGTCTGCAGTGGCCGTATGATAATGAAGATTTAACCGCGTTGCATCTGCACTAAACCCAACGATTTTATCACCATCTAATGGTACCAAAGCAAGCCCTTTAAACTCTTTTAAAAATTGATTAAAATAAAACCAGGATGAATCTTCCTTGTTAGTGGCGTCGCGATAACGCAGCGCATTGTCAAAAATACGTTTGCCATAGCCGTAATCCAGGGGAACTGTTATCGTCATGGTCTGCCCTTTTTCCTGCAAATCTTCGAGTTCATCCGGAATAACAGAGAAAGTTTTTGATCCCAATAAAGGTTCTTTATACGTTGTTGTTGTGTCACTGAAGAAGAATTTCATGTTCGCCTGTGCCAGACTGTCTTCCAGCTCATAAACCCCAAGAGTTTGTGATGAAGACCCGGTAGACCCATAACGATAAAAATCCAACGTAAGCTGGAGCGATACCGAATCGTAGTGCGTCTCGCTTGTTATTCCTGCTGGAAGTTTTGTAGCCGAGAGTCCAATCAATTGCATGTAAGCTCTCGTGCTTACTGCACCAAGCTCCGTGTCGGCATATTGCCCAACGAGCAGGCGATTGACTTCGCCACCAAAAACATAATTTGAAGTACGCACAGAATCGAGCAAAAGCACTTTGCTTTCGAGCGGAATTTCTATGTATCGTGAATCAAATTTGGTGTTTGGATTTTTAAATCCGAGCAGGCTGGTTTCATCTTCGCAAGCCAAAAAAATTAAGGCAACTGCCATGATGGTCAGTTGCCTTATACGGTTAACCCATAAGTTCATTATAGAGATTGTAATACGATTCAGTGTAATTGTCGTCATTGTCGATGGTTTCGACTTTCTTTTCTTTGATCTTTTTGAAGATATCTTCGAGTTTTTTGTTATCGCCGGCAACAATAACAGCATCAGAGAACTCCACACCAAGTTTGATGAAGCCTTCGAAATCAGCCGTTTTTAAATTACCCAACATGTTATCTTCAATGTCCATCATTTTTACTTTGTCCATCAGATCGCCCTTAAACTTGTGTGAGAACGAATTGTTATAGATGGTGAAAACCGTTTTCGCATTTTTGAAAAGCGGATCATTTTTATAAGTGGTTTTGAGATACAGCGGAATAAAGCTGGTGATCCAGTCGTTGCAATGCACCACATCAGGAGCCCATCCCAGTTTACGCACGGTTTCAATCACACCCTTACAAAAGAAAATAGCACGCTCATCATTGTCTTCATAAAAGTTTTCATCTTTATCATGAAATACAGACTTGCGATGGAAGTAATCTTCGTTGTCAATGAAATAAACCTGGAGTTTTGCATTTGGAATCGAAGCCACTTTAATAATCAGTGGTTTTTCTTCATCACCAACCGAAATATTAATTCCTGAAAGTCTCACTACTTCATGCAACCGATTCTTTCGCTCATTGATTATCCCAAACCTCGGCACCAGAATACGAATCTCCATCCCTCTCTCTTGCATTGCTTGCGGAAGTTTACGAACAAAGTCGGCTACTTCTGAAGTTTGAAGAAAGGGATTAATTTCGCTGGCTACATAAAGAATGCGGATTTTTGACATATTGATAGTTTTTAAAGTAGAACGGAATTTTGAGCCACAAAAGTACAAATAAATCCCCCGGGGATCAACTTATTTCGGATTTCCCTATATCTTTGCGACCCTTTAACAAACCGGCCTACAATGGTTATTTTCAATGAAATAGCTCCGTTAAAAGCCTTTTTAAAGGAGAAAAAACAAGCCGGAAAATCCATTGGATTAGTCCCGACAATGGGCGCGTTACACGCTGGCCATCTTTCAATTATAGACGTTTCCAGACGTGATAATGATGTTACAGTTTGCTCCATCTACGTGAACCCAACGCAGTTCAATAATGCCAGCGACCTGCGGCTCTATCCCCGCACCCTTGATAAAGACACAAAATCGCTCGAAAAAGTTGAATGTGATGTCCTCTTTTATCCAAATAATGACGAAATGTATAAAGCACCGAGCCTGCTTAAGTTTGATTTCGCCCATTTGGATAAGGTGATGGAAGGCCAGTTTCGTCCCGGTCATTTCAGCGGCGTGGCGCTGGTCGTTTCGAAGTTGTTTAATATCGTGGAGCCCGATAATGCCTATTTCGGACAAAAAGACTGGCAACAATTTACGGTGATTAGTCAGCTAACAGAAGAATTGAAATTTAATCTTCAATTGCACAGCATTCCCACATTGCGTGAGGCAGATGGCCTGGCCATGTCGTCAAGGAACCTGCGTCTTAATAATGTACAGCGACAATCTGCAATCTTTTTTTATACGGCACTCAACGCAGCAAAAAAAGCTTTCCATGCAGGTCAATCCGTTGCAGAAGTGAAGTCTATGATTGAATCGTTGGCTTCATCTCACGACGATGTAAGGTTAGAGTACTTTGAGATAGCCGATAGCAAAAACTTAAATGTTTTAGAAAACGTTAAGGCTGCAAACCGACCCATTATGTGCATCGCAGGGTTTGTTGGGGAGGTTCGGTTGATTGATAATATGTTTATAGATTAGCGTTTCAATTTGTCATGAGAATAGAAGTTTTAAAGTCGAAAATTCACCGGGCAAAAATCACTCAGGCTGAGTTGCATTATGTCGGCAGCATCGCAATCGATGAAGACTTGATGGATGCGGCCAACATGATTGAGGGAGAAAAGGTAACGGTGGTGAATATCAACAACGGCGAACGCCTGGAGACCTACATCATTAAGGGTGAGCGCGGAACGGGAATGGTTTGTCTCAATGGCCCCGCAGCCCGTAAAGCTCAGGTTGGTGATATTGTGATTATCATATCTTATGCTTCAATGAAATTTGAGAAGGCAAAACAGTTCAAGCCAACTGTCATTTTCCCTACTCCGGATAATAAGCTACCTTAAGTTGATTTATTAAATCATATCGCTTTGTCATCCGGTGTAAAAACATTCCTGCAATATTTATTCATTTTCAGCCTTACAATTTTATTGATATGGGTGTCCCTTCGTGGCCTACAGGGTGAAAATAAATGGGAGTACCTGAAAGGGGCCTGGACAAATGCCGATAAAGGATGGCTCTTACTCATGGCTGCGGTTGCAATAGCAAGCCATGTTGTTCGCGCACTTCGCTGGAGAATGCTCATGGAACCCGCAGGACATCACAGCAAACTAAGTCATAGTTTTTATTCGCTCATGGTTGGGTACCTCGTGAATCTCGTCGTGCCCCGTGGTGGAGAAGTTTCCCGTTGCTATAATCTTTACAAACTAAATCAGACACCGGTAGAGGTTTCATTCGGAACCGTGGTGTTAGAGCGCATCGTTGATGTGATTTGTCTGCTCGTTCTTATCGTGATCTCTTTTGCTGTTGAATACAAAAAGCTCATCGATTTTATTGAGACCCTTCCGTTTGGAGAAGCAACAGGAGGATCAAAGTCAGGGATAATTGCTATTGTGATCGGTGCTATTCTTCTCGTATTACTTGTTGCCTTTTTAATCATACGCCGGAATGAAAAAATCAAACAATTCATTCGCAAGACCTGGAATGGTTTTAAGGAAGGACTCCTTTCTGTTTTTAAACTTGAACAGAAAAAATTATTCATCTTTTATTCCGTGTTAATCTGGGCCCTTTATTTTTTGATGAGTTATACGGTGATCATGGCGTTTGAAGCCACAAGTGTACTGGGGTGGAGCGCCGTATTAAGTCTCTTTGCCATTGGTGCAATTGCCATGGCAGCGCCACTTCCCGGTGGGACAGGTTCCTACCACGTCCTTGTTCCACAGAGTCTTGTTTTCCTTTACCATGTTTCATCCGCCGATGCGGTCGCTTTCACATTTATCTTTCATGGATGGCAAACGTTAATCATGATCCTGGGTGGTGCAATTTCGCTTATCTTGACCTCAATCATAATCCGTCGAAAGAAGAAGGCGCTTAATTCCTGATTATCGTTTCTGAAACCTTGCTCACATAATGGTTGCAGCGGGCTGGTTTCAATATCGTACCTAACGGCACTTCATGGATCTATGCTCATGTCTTTTACCCATATACCATACCTCACGGCATTTGAACGAAAATCACTTAGGAGTCGGTACGAACGATTAAGGGGCAAGTTAAGTGGAGCCAGAGCAAGGCAATGAAAAAAATTTTGGAAATCTTCCACTAAAGGATATGTCACTTTATTTGATAACCCCTGGTGCGTCATCGCCGTTCTATTGTTACTTTCGTGATCATCCGTAATTTAACTTGTACAGTTCGCAACTATGAAACCTGAGGTGATAGAAAAAGGAAAGTTCTTCAGCTCTATCCTGAAACTTACGCGTTTCGGAAATCTGTTGATCATAGGACTGGCCCAATACTTTACGGCATATTTTCTAATCGGGCCGCATATCCTCACTGATATCAAACTGTTGTTTTTATCGCTCTCTACAACACTCATTGCTGCCGCCGGTTATATCATCAATGATTATTATGATGTAAAGATTGACTATATCAATAAACCCGACCGTGTTGTTATTGGAAAAACGATTACACGCAGGTATGCCATTTTATTTCATGTTTTTCTATCCACAGCGGGACTGGCACTTGGCATTTTACTCGGATGGCGGATTGCTGCGATTAATTTAATGTCTATTTTCCTGCTCTGGTTTTATTCGAACTTACTAAAACGCCTTCCTGTTATTGGTAATTTCACGGTGGCTATGCTTACCGGACTATCTATCCTTGTAGTTGATTTTCTTTATAAGACAGACGAATCGCTGATTTACATCTATGCCATATTTGCATTTTTCATGACATGGATGCGTGAGATTATCAAAGACATGGAAGACCTTAAGGGAGATAACAGCTTTGGATGTAAAACGTTGCCAATCGTTTGGGGTATACGCCGAACAAAATGGGTGATTTACTTTTTACTGATCGTACTCTGTGCTACAGTATTTATACTTGACTTCTTTTACAGTGCCCTACCCCTTCGTTATTACACATTGTTTTTGTTCATCCCACTGGTGATCTTTACCTTTTTGCTGGCTCGTGCCGACATGAAAAAAGATTTCACAACATTGAGTTCGTTCTGCAAAATCATCATGCTGCTTGGAATCTTAAGCATGGCAGTGGTTTAACAGCGATTTGTTGTTGTGGCACAAAGACGCGCGAAGTAGCACAAAGTGGAACAAATTTCCTTTGTAGCCAGAAAGTTTACTTTCTTTGCGGACGAGATAAATCATGAATCAAAATTTTAACCTGGCCATTTTTGCTTCCGGGAATGGGAGTAATGCAGAAGCCATCATCCGTCACTTTAAGAATCACGAGTCCATTCATGTTAGTCTGGTATTAACAAACAACCCGAATGCTTTTGTATTAGAGCGGGCAAAGCAACACAATATTGAGGCCCGGATATTTAACCGCCTGGAGTACACACATAGCCAGCTTGTGCTCGAGTGGATGGTGGAGAGACGAATTACCCATATTGTACTCGCCGGATTTTTATGGCTTATTCCCGATTACCTTATCAAGGCTTATCCCAACCGAATCATTAATATCCACCCTGCACTATTGCCTCTACATGGTGGCAAAGGGATGTATGGAATGAAGGTACATGAGGCGGTAAAAAATTCAGGTGCTGCTGAAACAGGAATAACTATTCACCTGGTAAACGAGAACTACGATGAAGGGACAACACTCTTTCAGGCCAAATGCACTGTAGATGAATTGTGCACACCGGAACATATTGCGGAGCGTGTTCATCGGCTCGAACATATGCACTATCCGATGGTAATCGAACAATGGATCAAAGAGTCGTATCCTAACTTCACGACTAACCAGTAAACTGAAATTGCGGGGACTTTGGTAACTGTTCAAAGATTGAGAAGATAAATTCACTTGGAATGGCGAGTTTCCTTTTGTTCAGGTCGATCCACGCACCGTCTACTGTGATCACAGCGGCTATGGTGCCATCGCTTTTCACGAGATCATGACCGATGCTCCATCTTGAATAATCTCGTGAGGACTTCAATAATTCTACCGAAAGTGTAATTCGATCTTCGAACTTAATTTCCCTTTTAAATACAGCTTCTTCCCGAAACAAGACCGGGCCCATAGCAGCCTCTTCCAACTTCTGCATGGTTAGGCCGAGGCTCTCCAGTAACTGCATTCGCGCAGATGCACCATAGTCGTAATAAACACTGTGTCTTAAATGCCGATTCGCATCAATGTCGGCCCAGCGAATCTGAATTGGTGTTAGAAAGTTTTCCATAATTGTAATCCAAAGTCATCATTAAAAGTCACCGATAAATGGTTATTCCATGTCGTTTAGTTGGCTTGTTTTTTTGCCTCACTTTATGGCGTTTCATTTCAAGGAGTATTGATCTCATGAAAGGATGATCCGTCGTTGGTATCCGTCCAACTCATGGGATAATTTTCATCTAAAAACTCTAGCGCATCCCTTGTGAGCCAGAGTGGCTTGAAAGTATCAATCATCACGGCAAGTTCGTGTGTTTCCTTTGCACCGATGCTCTTTTCTACAGTTCCCGGATGAGGACCATGTGGCAGTCCACCCGGGTGAAGCGTAAAGGAACCGCGTTCAATTCCACGGCGGCTCATGAAATTTCCTTCTGCATAATACAAAACTTCGTCGCTATCGATGTTGCTATGATTGTACGGCGCAGGGATAGCCAACGGATGATAATCAAAAAGTCTTGGCACAAACGAACAAATTACAAAGTTCCTTCCCTGAAACGTTTGGTGTACCGGCGGTGGTTGATGAATCCGTCCTGTAATCGGCTCAAAGTCGTGAATGGAAAATGCATACGGCCACAGAAACCCATCCCAGCCAATGAGATCCAGCGGCGAAGTATCATAAACATATTCATGTAGAAATCCCTGCTTTTTGATTTTGATACGGTGTGTTCCCGCGGCATCATCCTGGATGAGTTCAGCCGGTGGACGGATATCACGTTCGCAATACGGAGCATGTTCCAGTAATTGTCCCAGCTGATTTCTATATCGCTTTACAGTTTCCACCGGCGAAGCAGATTCTATAATTAACAGACGTAAAGGCCCGTCTTCAAATTCCAGTTTATAAATAACAGTTCGCGGAATTACTACATAGTCGCCCTTGCGAATGGGCAGCTTCCCAAACGGTGAGTATAGTATTCCCTTACCATCGTGAATATACAACACCTCATCGCCTTCAGCGTTTTTATAAAAGTAATCCATGGTACGCTTACGTGGTGAACAAATGGATATAGCACAATCCTGGTTCATCAGCATCACCTTTCGTGCATCTAAAAAATCTGTTCCTGTATCTTGAACTTTTGATGTATTCAAGTGTGTATGTCGCAAACTATATTCTTCAACACGTTTAGGCCCGTAAGCTACCGGAGCTTTTGCTTCGCGAATGCGTGTAGGGGGATGGATGTGATACAACGTAGAATAAATACCGGAGAAACCTTCAGAACTCACAACTTCTTCTTTATACAAACTACCATCAGGCTGGCGAAATTGTGTATGACGTTTTGGTGGTATGTTGCCCAGGCGGTAATAATACATGATGCCGATAGTTTAAGGTGCAAAGTTCATGGTTCAAGGTTATGGTTTCGATAACGAAGTGCTTGCGGAATTGTTTGAAGTTTGATGTCTGAGGTTTGACGAAACACCGTTCGAAGCTATTTTGAATTACGCTGAATTGTGAAATAGCTACGAGCGCGAGCTACCTTCGAACTTCGAGATTGTTTGGTCAGTTAAGTTATGAGTTTTCGATAGTCCATTGCGTTTCGGTTGTTGATAATAAGTTATGAGTTTGTAGACAAATCTCAAACATTAAACTGGAAACAAAACCACTGATCTCGTTCTCCTCAATGGCTACCGGCCTTGGATCTAGGGTCTCTGAACCTTTACATATGCGAACGACTCAACTCCGGGATTCGATCAAACAACTTTATGGCTTGAAGAAATACTTCATTGGTTTCATTGAAGACGGGATAGAATCCTTCATTGCCCCAGAGTTTGCGGGCGATCTGCGCTTTGAGATGAATCTTGAATAACGCCTTACGTTCCCTCAGGTCTTTGCGGTCCGGTTTAACACGGTTGCCGATTCCTATTTCAACCAATCCTTCAACCATACTATCCGACACCTTGAAGTTTTTCAGAAAATCCTCCAGTCCTTTTTCAAGCAGTGTTTCGCGGTGTTGCTCAACATATTCAAAGGTATATTCATGAATTGAGATCGAGGTGTACAGTTCATTCAGGTAATGGCTGTTTAACGTAGTATCCAGTGGTACGAAATAATCCGGCATAATTCCACCTCCACCATAAACGGTTCGGCCGTTCAGTGTGATGTATTTCAGCGAGTCGTTAAAATGAATGCTATCCGAATGGAAAAATTCACCATGGTTGTAGCGGCTTACAATGTCCATGGAATATTTATCCAAATCATCATAAGGTTTTTGGATTGACCTTCCACTCGGCGTATAATAACGGCTGATGGTAAGGCGTAATTCCGATCCATCACTCAAATCAAATGGAGATTGAACCAAGCCTTTTCCAAAAGTTCTTCGACCAACCAGTAATGCGCGGTCATTATCCTGGAGGGCACCGGCCAGAATTTCGGAAGCTGATGCACTTCCTTCGTTAACCAACACGATCACATCACCTTTTTCAAATTCGCCGCGACTCGTCGAAGAAGCCTGTGCGTTGTATTTGCTTTCTTTCCCACGTTGGGATACGATTCGTTTTCCTTCTGACAGAAACTCATCAGCCATTTCGATGGCCATATTCATATACCCACCCGGATTTCCCTGTAGGTCGAGGATGAGTTTCTTCATTCCTTTAGACTTCAGGCTTTTTATAGAAGCGAGAAACTCATCATACGTTGTTGCGGAGAAGCGGTTCACTTTGATGTATCCGGTTTCGCCGTCCACCATGTAAGCAACATCTACGGAATATTGTGGAATCTTATCCCGCACGATGCTGTAATCAATTTCCTTATCCCGGCGAAGGATCGTTACTTTCACCTCAGTTCCTTTGGGGCCTTTGAGTGCCTTCATAACGTCCGAAGACGTTACACCAATGCCAGCCAGGCTTTCTCCGTTTACGGTAATAATCTTGTCGCCAGATTGGATGCCCAGTGCTTCAGAAGGACCACCGCTCAACGCCGAAACGACCACAACTGTATCGTTAAAAATGTTGAACTCGATTCCAATACCATCGAAATTACCTTTTAAATCCTCATTGGCTGCTACTTTATCAGATGCTGGAATATAGGACGAATGTGGATCCAACTTCACCAACATGTGCGCGATGGCGTTATCGACCAGCCTGGTGGTATTTACTGTATCAACATATTCGTCTTTAATCTGCGATAACACTTCACGGAATTTCTGAACGTCTTGATTCACGTCACTTGAAGCATTCCGGGTATCCATACTGGCTCCAATAAAAACGCCGACGGCTATTCCGAGGCATAGGACCAGTGGCAACCGGATCTGGTATTTTGAATTTTGCGTGTCGCTCATGAGCTTTTAAATTAGAAATCTGTCACACAAAGGGCGAAATTAAATGTTAGACAGAGGATAGACTACTGTTGATCGTTGTTTTTCCCTTCAGCGGTTAAATAATCCTTTAACAAAATCATTTCCAAAAAATTTTCTTCAGCCGAAAAATAAACCAGGATACACGATTTTTCATTTATCTTTACAAATCATGGGTAAACCAGCCTTAAAAGATACGCTCATTTCTGCACTAGTTGATCAAAACTATGTGCATGCGTATGTGCTTTTTTACTTCGGGATCAGCTTCTACGAATATTCAGAATTCACCCTGGAAGAAGTTTGCCAGAAAAAGAAATTGAGGGTAGAACAGGTAATCCGCGAACTGGAATCACAGACTTTAGTAAAAGAAGCCGACCTTCCGCTGGTATCTTATCCGATTGATCTGATCATAGAATACCTTAAGCATTCGCATTTTCTTTTTATAAAACATAAGCTGCCCTACATCGCGCGGCTCATTGAAAGTTTCAAGGCTAATCATGACGACTACCGCTCCATCGAACGCGACCTGAAAACTGTGTTCCCTTTATTCGTCGAAGATTTTATTGAACATATTTACGAGGAAGAGGATACTTTATTCAGTTTCATCCGCAAGCTGGAACGCGCCTCAAAAGGCAAGTACATTCCGACGCGTTTGTATATGGCCATGGAAAAAAATTCGATGCAGAAATTTGCCATGGACCATGAAGCCCACGACGATGAAATGGCTGGCATCCGAAAGATCACCCGTGATTATCACGTTGATGCGAAAACACCGTTGCATGTAAAAGTGTTGTATAACGAATTGAAAGAATTCGAACAAAGCCTAATAACACATGCCCGCATCGAAAATGAAATTCTTTTTCCGAAAGCGATGGCCCTGGAAAATGCCGTGAAGAAAATCTTCGTTGAGAAAGCGAAGTGGAATTGATTATTCTCTCAACTTCTTTGTAACCCCGCTTTACTCGATCACTTCATCGGTAATGATTACCTGACCTCCAAAAATTTGAGTTTCATATTGACGAAGCCGGCGCCATGCAGGTCCGCCGAGTGGTTCGCCATCAAAATTAAAAGTGGAATTGCAACAGGTGTCTTCCATGTAGGCACGTGTTATGTTTACATCCACCGTAGCACAAGCAGCATTCGGTTCATAGGAACACGTTCGTTCAAACGCCCGGAAGGTTGTGCTGTTCACACGATAAAGAATAATTCCCTTTACACCGCCGTTGATGTATTTATAATTTCCGTCTGCATGTAAGTCGAAGTACGTCGGAAGACTAAGGTTAACGATGATGTCTTCAAAAGCATTGTATGGGATGGGGTCATCGTTCATATCCGAGCTGCAATCCATCAACACAAACAATGCAGGGGTGACGATTAAGAAAAGTTTACGTTTTATTCGCTGCATCATCATAAGATCATTTTGGTTAATGTCCGGTTCAATCCTTTACCCTTCCGCCTAAAACACAAATCCGGAACAATACATTCATAACTATTAGTGTCCGGGAAAAATCATCAAGAGTACCAATCATTTTCGAAAAAATTTGTGTGGGGAGTGGTTTACCTCCTTCAGTGTTGATCAATATTATTTAGATGATCTTTCTTTTATGTTTTTTGTCGCCTCCCGGGCCGGCTGGGCCCAGCATACTGGCATTGTCGCTGAACCTTATCCGCGCAATCCCCTTCCAGGCCAAAGATAATGTTATGCGACAATACCAGTATGCTGAAGGATGGTGTGGGTGCGCCCTCGTTCTGGGGTTACTGAAAAATAGTTTGTTTTTCGATTCTAGACGTAATTTTTTTAATGTTTCCATTTTTTCCCGGACACTAATTAATTCATAACGACATTACCGGGAAAAATTTGTCAGTTATTGAAGTGTGTCTAACGCTTTACAGTTACATGACCGACTGGAATTGCCTTAAAAACCGCACATCATTTTCGGAGAACAACCTGAGATCGTTTATCTGGTAACGCAACATGGTCACGCGTTCGATCCCCATGCCAAACGCAAACCCGGAATATTCTTCCGGATCGATGCCACAACTTTTTAAAACATTCGGATGCACCATACCGGAACCAGCGATCTCTACCCAACCGGCATGTTTACACACATTACAACCTTTACCTTTGCAGATGAGGCATGAAATATCAACCTCTGCACTTGGCTCAGTGAATGGAAAATACGACGGACGGAAACGAATCTGCACATCCTTGCCATACATTTCTTTCACAAAGTGATAAATCGTCTGTTTCAGATCCGCAAAGCCAACATTTTTATCAATATACAAACCTTCTACCTGATGAAAGAAGCAATGCGCCCGTGCCGAGATGGCTTCATTACGATAAACCCGTCCGGGCATGATGGCCCTGATCGGTGGCTTTTGATTTTCCATCATCCGGATTTGTACGTTCGATGTATGCGTACGTAGCAATATGTCCTGTGTTACCTGTTCATTTTTTTTCTGAACGAAGAACGTGTCCTGCATTTCTCTGGCCGGGTGATTCTCCGGAAAATTCAGCGCAGAGAAATTATGCCAGTCATCCTCCACCTCTGGCCCCTCGACTACATTAAAGCCAAGGCGTTCAAAGATCTCTATGATCCTGTATTTGGTTAGGGAAAGCGGATGGAGATTTCCAGTCTTGTTGGGAACGGGCGGAAGCGTGAGGTCAATGTCGGAAACGCCAGATGAACCGTTATCTGAAGCCGCGTTTAGTAAAGCAAGTTTTTCTTCGGAAGCTTTTTTTAAATCGTTAAGAACTTTTCCAACACTTTTTTTCTCCTCCACAGGAACTTGTTTCAACGCCTCGAAGAGTTCGGCGATAACGCCCTTCTTACTGATGTATCTTAACCGAAACGCTTCAACGCCTTCTTTATCGGCAGCGGTATACGCCGCGATTTCTTCCTGCAGCGCCTTTATTTTTTCTTCCATGTTCATAAAACGATCTTCAAAAATTAAATGTCCTCTGACTCCTTAGTGGACAGGCGCCTGATGATGAGCCGGTCTAAAATTACACTTAGAATCACTGCAAAGATAAAAACGCCTCCCAAAACTCTTAATTCACCGAGCCCATTAAACACGATAGCGAGAACAATAAAAAGAATGTGTACTCCAGCCAGTATCAACGTGGTTTGTGCATGGGTCATACCAAGTCGCATGATGGCATGATGAATATGACTTTTATCGGGGCTGAACGGAGATTTACCGCGACTTAATCGCAGGATGACAATACGCAACGTATCAATCAGCGGTATGATAATAAAACAAGCTGCGGTGCCTATGGCCGCATAGAACCTATATGGCGCATCGATATCGAGGGTATAGTTCGCATCAATAAAGCGAATGACCAGAATAGCGAGCATCATACCAATGACGAGTGCACCCGTATCGCCCATAAAGACTTCGGATGGCTCCCAGTTAAAGATCAGAAAGGCAAAAATAGATCCGAGCATGGCAAAGGAAAGAATTGAAAAGAAGGTATCGTCTATCAGAAAAAACCAGATTCCGAAAGAAAGTAAAGCTATTATCGCAATCGTTCCAGCGAGACCATCTAGGCCATCGATGAGATTAAATGAATTGGTAATTACAATGATGGTAAAGAAGGTTATTAGAATACTTACTATCGGATCAAGGTCACCAATACCGAGCACGCCGTAAAAAGATTTGATTCGCAGATCGAAGAGAAAAATGAGTAAGGAAGCAGCCATGATCTGGCCCATCAGTTTTACTGTTGCCCGAAGAGGCACCAGGTCATCGCGTACGCCGATAAAGAAAATCACAAATAACGCAACCAGGATAAATTTTATTTGTGCCCATCCCTGAAGATCGATCCAGACAAGCGATGAGATAAAAAAGCCGATAAATATTGCAATTCCACCCATGGATGGCGTTACCTTCTTATGAATTTTTCTGCGGCCGGGAATGTCGACGAGGTTTTTTTGCAGGGAGAATTTAATTATCACCGGAACGATGAGAAAAGCAATAACGAAAGACGTGATCGCCGCAGCGAGTTGGATGGCCATGTGGTGGTAAAAAATGGTAAAAATAGAGGATTAAGGGAAATATTTATAATGGATCTGGAATGCTTGTAAAATTAGCTTACAAATCACGAATGTTCCCATAACGGCTTCCTGCTAAGGAATAATGCTTGAATAGGAACAACTAAAGTTTTCGACCTGTGATATTAAAAATTTGGTGATATAGTTCGTTAAAGGCTAGCTTCTTTCTGTGGTTTAGTTCCTGTGCTATTCTTGCGGCCTCCAGTTTTTTCTTAGCTATAAGATCTTTATCCACCGAATCCAGTATTCGTTTTACGCCATCCAATTCATTGTCTGAAACAAGCCAACCGGCGTCTTTTAGTAATCCCCAATTATCAGAATTAGCATTGCCGCAATATAAAAATACTGATCCGGCACAGACCGAACTTACTGTTTTAGACGGAACACAAACATTAACCCATTTACTATTCAAGGAAGCAAGATGAACATCGATGTATTTAAGCTCATGTCGTTTTACACTGGTAACAATTGATATGTTTTCACGTCCGGCTACATAGTCAACTAAAGCCTGTCCTTGAGAGCCGTATACAGATAGGATCAGGTGATATTTCTTCGGATCCATAAAATCAATTACCGCTTTTAAAAAATCAATTGAATGTGCTTCTCCCAGGTTTCCGCAGTATCCAAGATAAATCCTAGATGAATCCCTTAACCATTGCGGTCGCACATGGTGATCCGAATCATTGTAAATACCACATGGTATAATTGTAAATGAAGTTTGTCCGCCATACTTCCTTTTTAAGAATTGCATTTGCATATCGCCTAATGCAATAATGTGTTTGGGTTTACCACTTATGAGGACCTTATTGATAGCCCGGTAAACTAAATTGTGTTTTGAAATCAACTGTCCGGATTCAAATGCTTCAGGGTACAGATCCATAGCCCACAATATCCACGGGTGCCTTTTTCCGAAAAATAACGACGCCCAAAAATTAAGTAGCGGTGGGTCCGTCATACAAATGGTTACATCGCTCTTTAACCGAATTGAACGATAGATTAAACTAAAACCTTCGTACAGGTTAGAGATTAATCGGAGAATCTTATTTTTTCCGTTATAGAACGTTTTCACGAAGTATGAATTGCCGACGATCTTTTGGGGTTCAGGGCCACCAAAATATTGAGCTTTAACGTTGACAACGTTAACCGTAAGCCCCTGTGCAATTAAATAACCGGCTAATTCAGCGGCTGATTCTCCTGTAATGCCCTTGGTGGGCGGATAAATTCTATTAACTATGTTAACTATTGGCGGCTTTTTTGATTCCATGCTTTGTAAATCTCTTCAAACGTTTCACGTAAGGCTTTGGAAATCGTCCACTCGGGATAATGAGATTTCATTTTGGAAAGGTCACTATAGTAACAAATGTGGTCTCCTATTCTGTTTTTTGGGTCATACTTCCATTTCATTTCAATCCCAGAAATTGCCGATATCATGTCGAATGCTTCAAGAATAGAACATGAATTATCTTTTCCGCCACCGATGTTATAAACTTCTGCAATTCGAGGGCTCTTAATAAATTGTTCAATAAACCTGGCTACGTCGTACGAGTGAATATTGTCTCGTACCTGTTTTCCTTTATACCCAAACACAGTGTACTCCTTTTGCTCCAGGTTGCATTTTATCAGATAGCTTAGAAACCCGTGCAACTCCACACCTGAATGGTTAGGTCCTGTTAAGCAACCCCCACGGAGACACGCCGTAGGCATCTGAAAATACCGACCATATTCCTGAACGGAGATATCCGCGGAAACTTTTGATGACCCAAAAAGAGAATGTTTAGTTTGATCTATTCGAAACGTTTCAGGAATTCCCCGTTCAAATTCAGGGTCTGCGTAGTCCCATCGCTTCGGTAACTCTGTTAGTGCTATTTCATTCGGTGCATCCCCATATACTTTATTAGTCGACAAATGAACAAATGGAATTTTAGTTGAATATCGTCTTGTTGCTTCCAGCAGATTGAAGGTTCCCACCGCATTTGTATCAAAATCTTCGAAGGGAAGGTCGGCAGCACGGTCATGACTTGGCTGTGCTGCGGTGTGAACAATCGCATCAGGCTTTATCTCCTTAATTTTTGCGATAATCCCTTCCCTGTTTCGAATATCCAATTCATGATGGGTATAGTTTCGAAGTGTAGTTTGCAACCTTTTTTGATTCCACCTGGTGTCCCCTTGCGGGCCAAAAAATTCGGCCCTTTGATTATTGTCTATTCCATGAATGTCCCAGTTTAAAACGGTTGAAAAATACACACAAACCTCCGATCCAATTAAACCAGACGATCCAGTAACGAGTAATTTCTTGTTAGCCATTTTGATAAAACGAAAGAGTTGCCAAAAATCTTGCAAATCTATATTTTCTTTTCCTTTAAAGTCCTTACCTGACAGTAAAAACTTTTCCAAAACAGCATACGAGATCACATTTTTTGGTATCGACGCAGGATATTAAAAAAATAAAAATGTTCCTTAAATTTTTGAAATTGCTTTCGATATAAACAAATGAAAACAATACTACTTGAAGGCTCGGTTCTATCAAAACAGGTTGCCAACGGAATCAGCAACTATTTAAGCAACCTCGTGTTGTATTCAAGCCAGCCAGAACCTGCGTTGAATTTTAACACCCGCGTCATGGTTAGAAACGGCTATGACAAGAATATTTTTATAAAGGAACTACGCCTTCCAAAGTCGAAATTTCTATTGGTCTCTGAACGTGATTTCTTTAATTCGTTAATCTTCGGACGGCTATCTGAATCGGTCGATCTCTTTCATTCGCCCTATATGTTTTTGCCACCCAAGGGCTCAAAACGCTTTAATCTCCTTACTGTTCATGACCTTATCAATTTAGAAAACCCTTTTAATCTTAGAAATAAGTCAAGGGAAATCATGCTGAGGATGGCAATAAGTCGAGCAGATCATTTTATCTGCATTTCGAACTCCACAAAGCAAAAATTAAAAGAACACTTCCCCAGGCTTAGCGAAGAACAATTGCATACTATTTACCAGGGCATCGACGGTTTATTTTTATCATCATTAGAAGGCGAGGCCGCGGAAATTGCGCTTGGTGAGCCTTATCTACTTTATGTTGGCCAACGGAGTGGCTATAAGAATTTTAATTCCTTGTTGAGATTCTTAGCGTTAACAAGCTGGAAGAGTAAATTAAACGTTTTATGCGTGGGCGGTGGAAATTTTACCCTGAAGGAATCACAAGACATTGAATCTTACAAACTAAAAAATGTTGTAAAGCATGTCGGCTACACTACCAACCTTCAATTAAAATATTTGTATGAAAATGCCTTTGCATTAGCATACACTTCATTGCATGAAGGTTTCGGGCTACCAATAATAGAAGCCATGGCGTGCGGGTGCGCTGTGCTTTGCGGTAATTTCTCCTCGATGAAGGAGGTTTCTTCAAATCATGCTATACTAATGAACGATTTTTCTGTTGAATCATTTGAAAATGCCCTGGCGGGCGTTACTGAGTTTACCCAGAAGAGAAAATCTGAAGCAAGGGTTTACGCCCAACAGTTCACCTGGGAAAAAACATCAAATAATACCATTAAGCTATATGGCGACTTGTTAGGTGTTTGAATCTTAATCCAAACATAAATAGAGAACAAAAGTAGCTGTAAAATATTAATCCTTTCTGAACATTCAACAGAGATTCCGTAAGCATGTTCATGGCTAAAAAAAGAATAAAAATTTGGAATAAACCTGACCGCATACTTTTTGCCTGATAGTAACTATACGCTAAAGAAATCAATAGTATTAACAATAGTGGGAAACCCCCGATCATAAGGTATTCCAGATATTGATTATGGCTATTGAGATCGGTTCCGAAAACACCATAAAAACTGTATTGCTGGTAACAGTTTTCACGGTACGTGTCGAGAGCGCCAATTCCATACCCTAACAAAGGACGTTCTTTGATGAGTCCAATACTACACCTCCAAATTGCGGAACGCAGGTTAACTGAATTCCAACCATCTACCTCCTCGGGTATCTCGTGTTCTGCAAAGTCTTTAAGGAAACGTTTTTGCAAGACCGGATTATAAATCAATAAGGAAGTCAGTAATAAAAGAAGAATTAAAAAACCAGAAACCTTAAGGAACGAAGCCCCCTTCGTGTGATTTTTCAGAAGAAATTTTACGATATAAAAGCACCAAGCGAAAAATAAGGCGATGATTCCCATACGGGCTCCGAGCAATAAATCGAAAATTAGAAAATACAGAATTAGTATTGCTATGGCAAACCGTTGTCGCGGCGATGCCTTAGACTCGTTATACAAATACAAGCAAATAAATACCGCTAGCCCAACGAACATCGACATATAAATCGGACTCAGTGAAATAGGTTCTACCAGCTTTATGTTTGTTAGAAATCCCCAGGGCGAAACAACCCTATTGTAAACATCGCCAGCCATATTTGCAAATGAGGCATCGGCGCTAAAAAAATTATACAGGCCCATGGTGAGACAAACCAGGGACCAGCAAAAAATTGAAATGGTATAGCCCCTCAAGAGCGTATTTATTTTGCGTTGTGTGAAAACGGCCGATGACATTATGACCGGGAACACGACAAGAAAAAATTTATTTTCGAGGGACCTGATGCCTTCACTGAATTGTTCCGTATACAACAAAGTGGTAATCATGTAAAAGACAGGCATTGCTAGAACCCACACCGACTTACTCCTAACTGCATACTTAACTCTATTCTTCAATCCGCGGCGTAGCAGCCAGATCGTCAACAGCAACCAAACCACCCAGGACGTTAACCTGACAGAAACGGGTAGGGCCACAAAGAGAGCACAATGTAAAATTATATCGATGCGATCAAACTTATCTTCTGAAACCGAAATTTTCATTTAGCTTAAGGAATGCATTTATTTGTTTTAATTCCATCATCGAAAGATCGCCGGCTCTTCTTCACGTAAAGCCATGAAAAGTAATATAGCAGTATAAAGAGAAGCTTTCCGCTGCTTGTATAATTTCCGTTTCTTAATAACACGATTATTATCACTACGAATATCGCCGAATTGATTACCCATAAAAATTCTTCTTGGCAAGTATCCACCAAGTTGAACTTTATTTTGTACCTGATCAAAAACAAAGTAAACAAAAGCAATCCAACCAACCCTGTTTCAGACAATAGCCGCAGTGCCATGCTGTTTGCATCTTTATCATTTAAGATCACATACTCTTTCATGGCATCAGGCAAGTGCGTATAATAAGTAGTTGCATGCGTCCCCAATCCACGGCCAGTTAAGGGGAAGTCCGTAAAGCCCTTTTTTGTTACATACCAATTTGATAACAGCGCATACGTGCTCAGATTCACGGACTGATATACGCGCGGATCATCAAAATCGTGTGTCAATCCATATAAGGTATCATCAACCCGAACCTTAATTAGATCAATCCTTTCGTATGAAATTAACACAAAAAGGAAAATTGAACTTAAAACAACGGAACCTAGAATTAATTTCTTTTCCGTAAGCTTCTTGAAGTAGAGCAATACCAACATAAGGGCAATACCGACGTAAGCACTCGAAGAGAGTGTCAACAAATAACCCAATAGAAATAAGCATGACCAAGTACGGGTTAAGAAATGTTTACGCCGATAAAACAAATTATGCATTGCAACAAATACTATTGGCGCGAACGTAATGGCTATGAATGACGGCTCATCAGAAAGCGATTGAAACCGCGCCGAAATATTTGTAGATTTTAAAAACGGAAAGATCTTTAAAAAGGCATTCCCATGTTCCATGACGAACATAAAACTCTGAATAAGTCCAATGACCAGTATGTATTTGGCAACCAGGATATACTTTCGGAAGATTTTATGAAATGAATAATCCTCATGAACTATAAAGAAATACGATGCAAGCAGGAGTGAAAGGACATTAATTAACTGCTTAATCACAAGACTAAAATCCGATTTAAATGATACGAGGGAATAGACAACAATAAAAAACGCCACACCAGCAATGGCAATGTTGATTCGTTTGTATACCAACACGGAATAAATGATAAAAAATAT
>Ga0196965_1000546_pt1 | contig 20685 bp, 16 predicted proteins | sample S1_20metaG_FD_148668 | JGI IMG/M metagenome (GOLD analysis project Ga0196965, IMG submission 148668) | Soil microbial communities from Anza Borrego desert, Southern California, United States - S1_20 | ecosystem: Environmental > Terrestrial > Soil > Desert | place: USA: California | collected... | reverse complement strand
TTTGCATATATGTTATCAATCCGGGTCAGGTTTTTTAACCCAAACGCATAACGAACATCAACAAAGAAAAATTGAAGCCCGTACTTTGCTTTAATCCCACCACCTATTATCACCGAAGTATTGACTCTGTTTCGCTTTTCAAGGAAGTCTATATCCGGGCTTTTCTTATCTTCCTTCGACCCACCTTCCGAGTCGGTAACACGAATAGATTCGATTTGAGCCTTGTCCCGAAGCAGATAACTGAAGGCATACCCGGCATACCCATAAGGCCGGTATCTTCCTAAGTGATCTGTGTACATAACAGAAACTGGAAGGCTGAGCCATCCCATATTTTCGATAAATGTTTTTGTATCACTTGAGAAAAACCCTTTGCTCTGATGTTTATAGGAATTGAAGGAGTAACCAAGTTCCGCGCGAATTCCGTAGTTCTTATTCAGGTAGAAATCGCCCCCAGCCGCAACCTGATAACCTGCCCGTATCTGGTAATCCTCAACAACACGGCTTTCTCCAAATGCTGACAGATCATGAATAATTCTCGGCATCGAAACGTTCGAGCCGGCCCTGACGGACCAGGCAAATATCGGTGTTGCTGTAAACGACTTACTCAGATAAACAACATCAGCTGGATGAATGCTAATGTCAGCGATGAATTCTGGATTCGCGCGGAGAACTTCCAGGTAACTGTTCCGCGCACCAATCGGATCATCCAATAACAGATATGTTTGTGTCAGCAATAAATGAGCACGCTGACTCTGATCTGCTGTGAAACTTCCCCGACACTTATCCAGGATTGCTGGTATATTATAAAAATGTCCCGCTTGAAATTCAGTGTTCGCTTCAGATATTGTAAGCTCACAATCGTCTTGTGCCCAGGCATACAGTGAGGTGCATGCGTAAGCCAAAAAGATTAGCGTGAAACAGCGAACCGCTTTCATTTATTTGTCAATTAACAAATTAATACACGTCGATTCATACTCGATATTCTCGCCCTCACCGACATACTTTTTCCATTCATCAATTGAAAGATTCCTTGTTAGCTTCGGGCAAATCTGCGTCGCCATAATGGAAGGATCTGTCGGCCACACGCGCACTTGCGACTCGCTACATGCAGCGATCAGATAGTCAGAATTTCTACTGAACGCTATGTCCCATATAAAGCCGTTGTTACTTTCCATTGTGATTGGTAAATCGTCAGGGTTATCCAGCAACCATAACAGCAAGCGTTTGTCGACGCCCGCGCTTGCAAGCAACTTCCCATCAGGGCTAAATTCAACGTCTGTTACCCCTGCCTTGTGGCCAGCCAGCTGGATCATCTGACCCGACGACATATTATACAAGCGAACACTTCCGCGCTTATTGACAACATCGTCCAAACCGTACGCCAGCAACTTTCCATCAGGACTAAACTTAACAGAGAGAACACGGGTACCCTTATCGTCCGCAATTGTCTTGACTACGGCTTTCAGGTCAATATCAATTAAAATAACCTGACCGCTCCAGGTGGCAGCTGCAAGCTGTCGGCCGTCAGGATGGATAGAAAAAGTCTTTACCTCGTTCGGTAACGTTAGCAAACGGCTGACATTTCCGGTCTTCAAATTTCCAATCGATAAAGTCTTATTAGCGCTCGATAAAATAAAATCAACACCATTAGGTAAAAATTCGATATGATTCGTTGCTCCCCTATCACCGGTACTAATAACAACAGGCTTTGAAGACCCGAGTGTAAATGCATGCACAAATGAGGAATCGGTTCCATTCAGGATAACTGTCTCGCTGTTGTTAATAGCAATGGTACGACTTGGCAGCGCTGAGCTGAACCCTGTTGATGCACTCGTGAGCTTGCTGAAGTCGCCCTGCATGATTCTACCATCCGTTCCGGAAGTATAGAACCTGCTTCCGTTAGACGACAAGAGCAGGGACTTCAAATGAACGTGCGGAGGACCTTCCAGGTTAATGGCGTTATAACTGGCACCGTTCAAATGCTGGAGCGCCCTGAACAAACCTTCGTAAATGTAGGGGTCGTATTTTTTACCATCATAACGGCGCTGGAAATGATAACCCTGCATCGCCAGCAAGCCTTTCAGATCCTGGTCATCTTCTACCTGCACCGATTTCGTCGCCAGGTTCTGCGCTATGGCAAGCATGTAAAGCTGATTCGCACGCGAGTATTGTTCGGTTGCAAAACGTCTTCTTTCTTCGGCGAGAACACGTGCTTCTTTCTCGTTCTCACTCGCTGCTACCGCTTTTTGCTCTTCCTGTTGGGCTCTGACAACTGCCATCTCAGCGCGCTCTCGTTCAGTCTGCGCTGTCTTCAATGCATTTTCAATTTTAATAAAAGATGCCTCAAGATCTTTGGCGGCCTGTTCTGCAATTCCTTTTTGTCGGTCGGCTTCCGCTTTTTGTCTCAACGCTTCCTCGCGTTGTGCCTGCGCTTCCTGGCGTTCTGATTCCGCAATCCGTGTTTGCTCGTCCGCCTTTATTTTTTGTATGTATGACAACAAGAAGAATAAAATGGCAACCACGAAGGCAACACCAAGAATGACCGCGGTTGCACGCGTTCGGCGTAGCACACGCCGCTGAAGCATCTCCTGGTTCTTCAGTTCGGCTTCATATGTAATTCTACTTGTATCGAGAAATACGACAGCACGTTCAAACGTCTCATCATAGCGTTGCGCCCACTCACGTGTCGGACGTTGCTTCTTCTGCCAGTTTAAGGCGAGTTGCAAATCAGGTGGACGCCACAGACCGGTTTTTCCGATCTGATACATAGCAGCCGCCTCTGACAAACGCTTGTACATTTGGGCAGACTCGAATTCATCCTCTACCCAGTTCGCCAGACGTTTCCAAATACGCATTAAGCTCTCGTGAGAAAGTTCAATGAGCGACTCACCATTAAGTGGAACATTTGCAGCAGGCATCAGGAATGATCGACCAGGCCTTCTGAAATGTTCGACAACAGCGATCACATCATCTTCTTCCGACTCAGCAAGCATTGCAATAAGTCCGAGTCGTGCAGGCCGTCGCATGCCCCTGTTGTCCTGGCTTTTTTCAGTGACGGTCTTAAATAATATCTCCGCGATCTCTTTTCCTTTTGTGGTCAACTCGTCGAATGCTTCATTAGCATGCAGCGAGAGCGCTTCACTCATCTTCCCAATTGACTGGTAATGGCGAAAATCCATCGGTTCACCGGGTTCCCGGTTTGCCAACCAGTAATCCCATGTCCGCATCAGCGCATGCTGTAGGATTGGAAGTTGATCCTGGTTGCTCCCTACTTCGCTCAATAGCTTCTTCACCAACCTTGGCGCTATGCGTCCGCCCGCTACGGACACCGGTCCTTCGATCACCATCTTCTTCTGTTCACGCGTCATTTGCGGAACGAGATAATTAGAACTGTTGATCCACTGTGTTAATCCGGGAAAAATCGCGCTATTACCGATAAAATCCGAGCGCATGGTCAAAGCCACATACACGGGAACATCACGTTGCGCGACGGCCGTGAGAATAAGGTTCACATAAATCTGCGATTCATTATTCGCTTCTTCTGACTTTCCATGAAAACGTAGCAATTCTTCAAACTGATCGATCAGGAAGAAGATGTTCTCATCATGCGTTTGTTGAAGATATTTCGCTACCTCGATAAGACCCTGCGAACCGCTTTTCAGCACCGAACTAATGATCGCAATCTGAATATCTTTATCTTCTTCGGAAACTCGTTTTGACTCAACCAGTTGTTCAACAATGCCTTCTGCGAGATTTCTGATTGGAGAATTGCCGGGCCGGGATAAAATAACATTCCAGTCGGGACCGGTTTCCGTGACAAAACCGCCGTACAACACAGGCACGAGGCCGCAATACATCAATGAAGACTTACCGCTACCCGAATAGCCCATGACGGTAACAAACCTTTTCTGCGAAAGCTTTAAGAGTATTTCATCGACTTGTCCTTCGCGACCGAAGAAAAGATGTGAGTCGTCGATCGAAAAAGGTCGGAGTCCGGGAAATGGATTTTCACCGCTCAGTTTTAGATCAACTGAGGTCGAATATTGCGGGTCGTCCAACATTCCGGTTTCAAAGGGTTTCTTTAATATCTCCATAAAATAACCCTTTTAAAACCCTGCAATGTTGTTTGGGGATTCAACAGATTTAGCCACACTATCGATTTTAAAAAGATAGGATTAACCTAAGTTTAAAAAATAAATTTCGATCAATTTAAGCCCATTTCCCGGAAAAAACAAAAGGGGCCGAAGCCCCTTTAAAAGATATTTGTCTATTATTATTTCACCTTGTTTACAACGGCAGTGAAAGCCTCGGGGTGATTCATCGCGAGGTCTGCAAGAACCTTCCTGTTAAGGTCGATACCAGTTTTCTTCAGCTTACCCATAAACTCAGAGTACGACATACCGTGCAAACGTGCACCGGCATTGATACGCTGAATCCAGACTCCCCTGAATTCTCTTTTCTTTTGTTTTCTGTCACGGTAGGCATACACCAACCCTTTTTCAATAGCATTTTTTGCTACTGTCCAGACATTCTTTTTACGGCCAAAAAAACCTTTGGCCAGTTTCATGATGCGTTTGCGCTTAGCCCTGGAGGCTACGTTGTTGACTGATCTTGGCATTTCTTTTCATTTTTTGATCGTTGGCGCCCTTTTAATTCGGGTCTTGCAGGCCAAAAATCGGGTTAAACATTAAACCAATTGGAGATTAAAGAACGAGCATTGCTTTTACGTTGTTCATATCTGACTTCTTCACCAATGACTTATTGCTAAGTCTGCGTTTCTGCTTGGTTTCTTTCTTAGTCAGGATATGATTCTTAAACGCACGCTTGTGCTTAATCTTACCTGTTCCGGTAACCTTGAATCTCTTCTTGGCACCAGACTTTGTTTTTAACTTAGGCATTTGTATATATAATTATAATCAAATTACTTTTTTCCGGCCTTTGGCATCAGCAGCATGCTCATGCGCTTTCCCTCCAGCTTCGGCATCGCCTCAACCTTTCCAAACTCTTCAAGGGCCTGTGCAAACTTCAGAAGGAGAATCTCCCCTCTTTCCTTGTATACAATTGAACGCCCGAAGAAAGTCACCGTCGCCTTCACCTTAGAGCCTTCTTTCAGGAAGTTTTCGGCATGCTTTACTTTGAAGTTAAAATCATGCTCCTCGGTGTTAGGACCAAAGCGGATTTCCTTTAGAATAACCTTGACGGTTTTCGCCTTGATTTCCTTTTGCTTCTTCTTCTGTTCGTACTTAAACTTCGAATAGTCGACCACCTTGCAAACCGGCGGATCAGCATTAGGAGATATCTCGACAAGATCAAGGTTCTGTTCCTGCGCAAGTTTTATCGCCTGCTGTATGGGATACACATCAACCTTGATGTTATCGCCAACAACTCTGACACGTTGAGCTGTGATTCTTTCATTAACACGGTATGGTTCTTCAGGCTTTTGAGGCCCTCTTCTCATCCGGTTAAAACTGGGTCTACTGTTATTGGTATTAATACGACTAAAGTTTAGTTACAATAAAAAAACAGGCTGCAAATATCGTGAATTATCCGCATTATTTACAACGTTGTAAAGATAAATCCTTGACACCTAATACGCTGACAATCAAGGAGCCGCGCATTCAACACGGAAAGTATTGACGAAATCGGTCAACGAAACGCTTCCCTGATCCCCTTTACCATGTCGCCGGACCGCCACTGTATTCTCTGCTGCTTCGCGCTCACCCACGATAAGCATGTACGGTATCTTCCTGGTTTCCGCATCCCTTATCTTCCTTCCGATCTTCTCGTCGCGATCGTCAAGTACACCTCTGATGTCGAATTCCTTCAATGATGCGTACACTTTCTCTGCGTACTCATTAAACCTTTCAGAGATCGGCAATACTGCGATCTGATCTGGCGCAAGCCACAATGGAAAATTACCAGCGCAATGTTCAATCAACACAGCCACAAATCGCTCAAGCGACCCGAAAGGTGCGCGGTGAATCATTACCGGCCGGTGCCGTTGGTTATCCGAGCCGACATATTCAAGCTCAAAACGCTCAGGAAGATTATAATCTACCTGTATGGTTCCAAGCTGCCAGCTTCGACCGAGTGCGTCGCGAACCATGAAGTCCAGCTTCGGACCGTAAAATGCTGCTTCACCCTGAACCGCGACTGTACTTAAGCCTCTTTCATCGGCTGCTTCCTGTATTTCGCGCTCCGCCTTTTCCCAAAGGTGGTCATGGCCAATATACTTCTGCTTATTCGCGGGATCACGAAGAGAAACCTGTGCAGTATAGTTTTCAAATCCAAGTGATTTAAAAACATGTAACACAAGATCAATCACTTTGATGAATTCCTCCTTCACCTGCTCAGGACGGCAGAATATGTGCGCGTCATCTTGCGTAAAGCCGCGAACACGTGTCAATCCATGAAGTTCGCCACTCATTTCATAACGGTATACTGTTCCGAATTCGGCGAGTCTGATCGGCAGATCTTTGTAAGATCGCGGTTTGGTTTTATAGATCTCACAGTGATGCGGACAGTTCATCGGCTTTAAGAGAAACTCCTCTCCTTCATCCGGTGTGTGAATTGGCTGAAAAGAATCCTTCCCGTATTTTTCATAGTGGCCGGAAGTCACATACAAGGATTTACCACCGATGTGCGGTGTTACAACGGGATCGTAGCCTGCCTTCACCTGAGCACGTCGCATAAACTGTTCGAGGCGCTCGCGTAGAATAGTTCCCTTCGGCAACCAAAGCGGCAAACCCATTCCTACCTTTTCCGAGAAAGCAAACAACTCCAACTCTTTGCCAAGTTTCCGATGATCGCGTTTCTTTGCTTCTTCAAGAACGTGAAGGTATTCTTCAAGCTCCTTTTGTTTCGGAAAAGTAATGCCGTAAATCCGCGTGAGCATCTTATTCTTGTCGTTGCCGCGCCAGTAAGCACCGGCAACATTGAGTAGCTTCACCGCTTTTATCGGTGCCGTTGCCGAAATGTGCGGGCCACGGCAGAGGTCAACAAAATTTCCTTGCTGATAAAAAGTGATTGTTCCATCTGCGAGCTCGGAAATTAATTCCAGTTTATACTGGTCTCCCTTTTTCGTAAAATAATCCAACGCTTCAGCCTTCGACACTTCTTTTCTCACGTAAGCGTTTTCTTTTTTCGCCAACTCTTTCATCTTGGCTTCGATAGCAGCCAGGTCATTATCGCCGAGCGCCCGACCATCAAGATCCACATCATAATAGAATCCGCTCTCGATTGCCGGGCCGATACCAAACTTCACACCCGGGTACAATGCTTCGAGGGCTTCAGCGAGCAAATGTGCAGACGAATGCCAAAATGTGTTTTTGCCACTCTTGTCATTCCATGTTAGAATTTTAACCGACGAGTCTTTCGTTATCTGTCTTGAAAGATCCCAGACCTCACCATTTACTTCAATGGCTAATGCGTTTCTGGCAAGACCTTCACTAATACTGCTGGCAATCTCAATGCCTTTTACTCCATCAGGAAACTCACGAACGCTTCCATCCGGTAAAGAAATTTTTACACTCATGTTTTAAAATTCAGGCCACAAATATGACAAAAAAAAGCCTGTATGCCGAATCGACAAACAGGTGTCAATAAAAGAACCGTTATACTGTCAGAGATTAAACTGAACACTGAACAACACGCCGAATTTTCTGACATCGGGTTTGTCCAGGTACGAGAGGCGGTGAATGAAATCTACCCTGAAAAATTTAAAAATATTTTCAACACCGTAGCCAAGCTCCACATAGGGCTTTCCGCGTTCGAGAAATCCTAATGTCTGATCATCCGTTTCGTCGCTTGTGTCTTCTACAATAAGTGCCCGGTTTGCCTTATTCATTCCGCCGTAAATAACATTGGAAGTTCCGACCAATCTCCACTTAAGCTTCTTCATGAGCGGAATACGATTCAGAAGAAATCCCTCGAACCTGTGCTGGTATCGCAGGGACGCGAATCTGTCGCTGATAAATTCGCCATAGTCCATCAGGTTAAATGTCGGCTGGGCATAGATTGGAGTCTGGTTTCCTAAATGAAGTGATAACAGCGGATAAGGCAGGTTATCAAATACATACTCGCCAGCAAGGTTTACATTACCGACACCAAACGGGCCAAACCTGACTTTCTTCTCGATCGTCAGCCTTACTTTGTCATACTCAAAATCGCTACCCATAAAACCCTTCAATCCACGCGTATAACGAAGGGTTACAACCGGCCATTTGTCCGTACCGAGACTAAAGCGCTCGTTGTCATTCATGATAAATATCTCGTCGCGTGCAAACCGCGATTCGACGATTACCTCCGCGTTTTCGTAGGTACTCGATATCGGCGAGTTGGTTTCTTCCGGATCTAAATAGTAGCCAAAATTGAACGTCGGTCTGAAGGTTGAGCGTCGGACTGCGATGCGTTGTGTGAAACCCTTAAATACTTCACGCTGGAAATTGAAACGCGCCTCATCAAAGTAATAACCGCGACGGAACACACCGAAGCGTTGCGCGGCAAGAAACAGATAGTTGTCGGCTAACGACTCATCGTCAATACCAACACGTCCCAGATCGCTTCTCACCCTGAGACTCGCTGTTGTCCATCGGTCGCGCGACAAAATATGGGTAACAACTCCACTGTACTTTATCTTTTCATCATCGAAGCCGTAGCCGACCTGTCCGCCGATAATCCATTTTTTGCTAAATAACGGACTTGTCTTAAAGCCAGTTTGTAACCTAAACCCTTCAATATTATTGAACGCAAAAGTTGAGATATATGGACCGAAGTCAACCTTACCGGCTTCATAGTAACCGTCGACAACAATCTTGATGATATCTGTGTAAGTTTTAACGACTGGAATATTCTGAAGCGTATCGATCATCCTGTAAACACTCTTCTCCGTTTCGGAGAGGGGCTCATGTCGTAGTGTATCCCAGTATGCTTCGTCCTCGTATTCGCGCGCATCTTCGGCCATTACGATCGGGCGTTCGTAGAACGAAGGATCATAAGGCTTGTTAACGACCACATTCTTATTGGATGTATAGAACTTCGCCAGCATGCCGGCAGACATTTTCGTCAGTTCGCTGATGTCGATCAACACACGGTTCTTCACCGGAACCCAGGCTCCGTCCGTTGTTGGCTCAAGCTCCTGTTGAATTCTGATTTTCTCTACAAAATTCAGATTGGCTTGTTTACCCACGGTTGCATCGATCTGCTTCAAAGCATAACCATCCTTTGTGATCCAGATCGTTCCCGTAAACGCAAGGTCTTGCGGACTGCGTGGGAAAAAATCCAGGCGATAACAATAGTAGTCGCCAACGTAGAGGCTGTCAGTTAAATCATAATGATAGTATAGTCGCCAGCCGTCAGCGATCGGTGAAACGAAATCCTTGCTAATGATATTCAGCCAATTCTGATAAAAATTATACTCCTGGAATGACGTGCCGATGAACTGCGTTACCATTGTCCCGTCCTCTATTCCGACGCCGTTTATTTTCGATTTGAGGATATGCTCGAATTTCAGTTTAGGGTTGTCGCGGTAATAAAACTTGGATGTACTTTCTGAAATAAACAACGGCAGGATTGGCTTGCCGTCCTCACCGGCTATGCGGTCAACGCTATCAAGAACCTGTGTGATCTTCTTAATGATTTTTTTCTTCTTGAACTTTTCAGAGATGTTATCGACATCGATTTCAATTTTTGTATAGGTATCGTATTCATACGCCGACAATCTTCGTTTGTCATTTCTTTCTTTATTCCGGACAACACCACGAAGGATTTCATAAGCAGGGTTCTCACCGGCTTCAAAGACTATTTCCTGCAGGGTGTTGACTTGCTCCTCGAGTTGGAAGTTCACAACCTGGCTTGACGTTTTGTCAATCTTTTTTGCGCGGGTTTTGTAACCCAGGTAGGAAGCAATGAGCGAATCGACCCGCACACTGACTTTTAAACTGTAGTTACCGTCAAAATCCGTGGTTGTACCAACGGTAGTACCTTTGAAAATCAGGTTTGCAAAGGGGATTGGGTCGCCGGAAGCCGCATCAGTCACTTTGCCTTTAACGGTAATGGTTTGCGACAACGCCGAAAATGAGGTTGTAAACAGGAGAACAACAATCAGGGGGAAGCCCAAAGAGAATCGAAAGCTACGCACGGGGTCTATTTAACATTCAAAATTAAAGAATTTAAACAGCTGTTTGGCATAATAGGTTGCATTCAGACCTGGATATTTATTTGTTCTTTGTCGCCAAGGAACCTCGGTGCTGTTTTTAATACATACAAATCGAGTACCGCCTTCGTGCGGGCGAAATATTCGCGTATAAGTACCCTAAAGGAAGTTTCAAACCCTGGTTCGTCCGCAACCATGGCTACCGCGTCAATGTCGTAGTACTCACTGATGAACAAAGCCCTGTAGCTATGGAATGGCTGCGTGATGATCGTGATCTTATCCTGCCCGAAAATCTTTTTACTTCTCACTACCGAATCCAGTGTCCGCAAACCTGCATAATCCAGCGTTATTGCGTGAGCCGGAACGCCAGCTTTCAAAAGTGCCTTACGCATTTCCAGGGGTTCGTTGTAAAACACGGTCCTGTTGTCACCACTGAGAATAAAATGATCGATCTTGCCATTCTTATAAAGACTTGCCGCAGTTTCCATTCTTTTTTCAAAAAAAGGATTCGCGCCGCCTCCCACCTGCTTATGACTCGTACCCAGAACAAGCGCAACCCGGTGCTCCGGTAAGTCGGCCAATTCCGAAAAAACACGCGATTCCGTGCTTTTCACAACCCAGATGTTGCTAACAGCCAGCGCCAGCACAACAAGTACCAGTCCACTGATAGCAATTCGTTTCAGCCATAAAATCATTACTATAGACAGATTAAGCCGTCGAAATTTACGCAATAGTCTTCAAAAACTCTTTTTCAAGAATATCAGACCTTCTGACAATCTTTTTAAACCACTCCAACCGAATGTGATCTTTCTCCTGCGCTAAAAGGCCGATATCCGGCTGAGAAAAACGCAGCTTTTGCAATATTGTATTCAAACAAATCGCAACGCTTACCGACACATTCAAGCTTTCAGTGAAGCCATACATAGGCACGCGAATCTTCGCATCACAACACTCGAGAGCATATTCCGAAACACCGCGTAGTTCATTCCCGAATACAAGCGCGATCTTACTTTCATCAACGTTTATTTCGTTAATCGGGGTTCCGTCTGCTGCCGGATCTGCCAACAATATTTTGTATCCCTGTCTTTTTAATCGCTGGTAACAAACTTCGGTGTTGTTCACGCCCTGGCTGCGGTAACGATGGAGTGTCAGCCATTTATCTGCGCCCTTTAAAACGCGGACATTCAAATGATATTTTGCCGTGTTTTCAACAATGTGAATATCCTGCAACCCCATACACTCGCTGGTGCGAAGAACAGCGCTCGCATTCTGTGATTGAAAGATATCCTCGAGAACAACCGTTACATAACGTGTACGCGCGGCAAGCACTTTTTCAACAAAGTTTTTTTTGTGATCGGAAACAAATTGAGAAAGGTGGTCTAAAAGTTTCTGATCCTGTGGGTTCATATTCAGTTGCTCACAAAGGTATTCTTTCTGATCCACTCTTCAATCAGCTCAATACCTTCGATATGAATCAACTCCCGACCGATCTCCGGCATGGCGATGGCAGGGTCGGTTGTATTCATCCTGTAAACCAAAATGGATTTCTGTGGATCGCCTGGCACAATGTCGTACTGCAAATCGCCAGCTCCGCGCCCGGCAGCAACTGGTGCTTTGTGCACACCAAGATGACCGGGGTCATTCTCAAAAATATTTAAAAACAATCCTGAAGTATTTGCCGGCCCTGTTCGTGAATGGCAATGTCCGCAGTTCGCATCCAGATAGGCCCGTGCTCTTTCATTGATGTTTCCCGTATTCTCGTCGTTCCATACCGCAAGTCTGGGAAGCGTCTCCGGAATTATATTCAGCACACCGATCTCCTGCCAATAAATGAGTTGATTTCTCCTGCCGACATCAGCGTATGTCATGTCGCCATTCAGTTGTCGTGCGGAAGTACCGATTGGTGTGAAAGTGTCATTGGAATGATGGCAGCCCTTGCATTGATTTTTATTGGGGATTACATACGGCGTCGTGATCTTTTTTCCGGATGCATTAATAAACTTTACTTCGATTGTTTCACCGGCAGGATCGTAGTAAGCTTCGGTTTGCTCCTCATTCCAGATATAGGGGTATGCTTGCCAACCAGATTCATCGCGAAGCAGTACGCGAGTCTCAATGATACGTCTTCCTTTTTCCGGCTTGCGAAAATCATGCGGATAATAAAAGTTCTTTATCAGGAACGTCCCCACAGGAAAGTCCAGTGATGCCGTATCATTGTAGGTGACCTTCGATCCAGTTGGAATTTGAACGAACCGTGCTTTCTCGGCGTAGTTGCTGAACAGCGGCGTGTTCACTGAATACGGCAGCACCGTTTCAACCGGATTCAGATCTGAAAGCTTCCCTTTAAAGAAACCATACTCAGACAGCGTTTCTTTCGGCGTAGAACGGGCGTTATCCCGCAAATGAAATGAACATAATGCAAAGGCAAGAAGCGATGTTAAAACAACAAACAACCTCATTGTTAATTGGACGACAGTGTAACTGAAGGAATCGGCGTTTGTTTGCATGCATGCGGGCTAACATCCCTCGACTTGTTCTTAAAACCATTCGCCGCATCTATGTTCACGAACGATTGGTTCTCATTGTTGCTGATACAAATATTTGTGTTCTTGTTTTTCTCGTCCGTGATACCGTCGTAGATAATATGCGGAACGTCTTTTCCAAAACGTAATTTGAACTTGTACATTTTACCAAGCCGTCCCTTGCTTGTCGCCCTTACGCGCGGACGTTCATAATAATTATCATGGATGTAGATATCACTTGGAATCGGTTTGTAAGAAGGATCGTTGATCGGATTCTCGGTGATGTAGTAACTCACCACCGCCGTACCTGCAGAAATATTATTAACGATTCTATTCTCAAAGATCTCGACGTGGCGTGTGGCCAGAACCATAACGCCCGTGCCTTGCGGAACTTTCCCAACCGTATTGCCCTTCGGTGCGAAATTAATGTGGTTGTTATCATGCACATGATTTTTAAATACACGCACATAACCTCCCTCCTTTTGAATCAAGTCCGGGAGATCAAACACGAGAATTCCTCCGGTATTGTTGTAAACTTCGTTTTCATAAACATCTGCATACCATGAGTTCTCAATTTCAATTCCCGCGACATTCTGATAAGCTTTCGAATTTCTGACGATAATGTTTTTTGATTGTCCGACGTAAATGCCGGCGTCGCTGGCGCCGACAGCAGTGCAGCGTTCAATTAGAACATCGGTGCATTGAACCGGATAGAGACCGTATCCGCCATTATCCTTCTCTCCGCCGTTCGTCCATTCAGCCTTTACATTTTGGAATGTAATACCATTCACGTGCTGCGTCTTGATTCCATCGCCCTTTGTATCCTGAACGGTAAGGTCAACGATCTTGATATTGGAAGCGTTTGTTATTTTGATCCCTTCCGCGCCCGACACCTGATCTTTGAAATTCAGTATCGTTGCATTTTCACCCTGACCTTTAATTGTGATGTCTTTTTTATCGTCGAGCCAGAGACTTCCATTGAGATGAAATGTTCCGGCGGGAAGTTCAATGACAGAGCCGTTTTCAGCTTCGATAAATTGTCTCTGAAATTTCTTCTGAAACTCTTTTTGTGCGATCAACGGTGTTGCAATCAAAACTGCAACGATGGTCAGGAGCATTTTCATAAGACAAAATTTATGTAAAAGATACCAATTTCCGTATGACCAGGCAGCTTATGAGCCACCGAGAAGTGCACCGGCAATTGTTCCTGACATCATGGTGGCAAGCGAAGCCGCCAGTAATGCTTTTACTCCTAAACGGGATAAATCCCCCTGCCTTGCCGGCGCCAAACCACCGATTCCACCGATTTGAATTGCGATAGATGAAAAGTTCGCAAATCCGCAAAGGGCATACGTTGAAATGATGATGGCTTTATCACTAAGCAGCTGGGAAAATTTCATGCCCGCCAGGCTTTTGTAGGCAATAAATTCATTGATGACCATTTTTTGTCCGAGCAAACTACCTACCTGGATGCTCTCAGACCAGCTCACACCCATTGCGAAAGCTAAAACCCGGAACACCTGACCGAAAATGTACTCCAAAGAGAAACCTGAAAATGCATTGTTAGTTGAAAGTCTTACCCATTCGTTCAGCCCGGTCCATTCGCCAATTCCACTCACAAGAATCCAGTTTAAAGACGCGATAATTGCAATAAATGCCAACAGCATCGCGCCGATGTTCAATGCAAGCTTTAATCCATCTGCAGCACCGGAAGCAAGCGCGTCCACAAGATTCACTCCGATCGTTTCTTTGTTCACGTGGATATTACGATCAATCTTTTCCGGTTCATTCTCCGGAAGAAAGATCTTGGCCATCACGATCGCAGCCGGCGCATTCATGACGCTTGCACATAACAGGTACGTTGCGAATTTCGAAAGTTCTTCCGGATTCGATCCACCCAGGAATGAAATGTAAGCGCCCATCACACTCCCCGCAATGGTTGCCATTCCACCTGTCATAAGGCAATGAAGCTCTGAAGAAGTCATTTTATTAATGAATGGCTTTACAAGCAGCGGAGCTTCTGTTTGTCCGAGGAAAATATTTCCGGCAGCTGACAGGCTTTCCGCACCAGATAACCGCATAGACTTCGCCATGATCCAGGCAAATCCATAAACGATCTTTTGCAGTACACCGAGATAATAAAGGCCAGATGTAATGGCAGAAAAAAAGACAACAGTGGGCAACGCCTGGAATGCAAAAAGAAACCCAAGATTATGATTTGCGGAAACCGCGTCGCTATTCCTTGACAGGTCACCGAACAGAAATTGGGCGCCATTCAGAGCGAACCCGAGGAATTTAACAAAACCACCACCGATGGATTCGAAACCGGACTTTACAATTGGTACGCGAAGAACGAGTATAGCGATAATAATCTGTAATACTATTCCGGTAATAACCAGACGCCAGTCGATTCTTCTTTTGTATGTTGAAAGCAGATAGGCGACTCCAATCAAGATCGCGACTCCAAGCACACCACGCAGGTAATCCATGAGGTTCAGGTTAGGGGGTAAAAAACAAAAGCCCAAAGATACATCTTTAGGCTTCAAATTATTATCAACTGAATCTAGTTTCGCTTTCCCAGCTCGTCCCTGATTTTCGCTGCGCGTTCGTAGTCTTCCTTATCGATCGCATCCTTTAAAAGGTCATTCAGCTTATCAATAGAATAGTTTTTGAAGTCGTCCTTCTTCGAGGATTCGCGCTTCGTTTTAACTTTTTCGGCCTTAGGTTCGACCTTCTCTTCCTCCGCTTCATCTGTTAACACAATGCCGGCTTCCGCCAATATCGTTTCATAAGTAAAGATCGGCGAATCGAAACGCAAGCCGATGGCAATGGCATCTGATGGCCTTGCATCCACCTCGGTTTTCTTTAAGCCATCGGAGCAAACGATCTTGGCGAAGAAAACACCTTCTTTCAGGTCAGAGATAATAATTTCCTCAACAGTAAAATGGAAATTATTGGCGAAAGACTTGAACAAGTCGTGCGTCATCGGCCTGTTTGGAATAATCTTTTCGATCTCAATGGCAATCGCCTGGGCTTCAAACATCCCGATAATGATCGGCAGGCGTCGATTGCCGTCCGTTTCACCAAGCACCAATGCAAAAGAGCCAGTTTGTGACTGGCTGGAGGAAAGTCCTAATATTTCTAGCTTTATTTTCTTCACTTACTTTGCTGCTTTGATCGCCTCTGTCAATTTAGGAATTATTTCAAAAGCATCGCCCACGATCCCGTAATCCGCTGCCTTAAAAAATGGTGCCTCAGGATCTTTATTGATGACAACGATACATTTGGATGAATTCACACCCGCCAGGTGCTGGATAGCGCCGGAAATTCCAACCGCTATATATAATTGAGGCGCCACTTTAACGCCGGTTTGACCAACGTGTTCGTGGTGAGGTCTCCAGTGCATATCGGAGACAGGTTTGCTACATCCGGTTGCGGCATGAAGTGTCTTGGCCAACTCTTCAAGTATCCCCCAGTGCTCTGGCCCTTTCATACCACGCCCACCAGACACGACTATGTTTGCTTCTGGTAACAGAATCTCGCCTGTTGCTTTCTCTGACGAGGTGATCTTCACTGAAAAATCAGCATCGGACAAACTTACCGCATAAGGTGTTATTGAAGCAGTTCCCCCCACTTCTTTCGCTTCGGCGGCATTTTTCTTCAGTGCGATAACCTTCTTCGGATTCTTAAGCTCGATCCATGAAAAGGCTTTGCCTGTGTAAATACTTTTCTTTACGGAAAATCCGGCGGACGTATCTGGTAAAGCTATGACATTCGATGCAAGACTTGCCCCGATCTTCGCCGCAACGCGCGCCGCTACCGGAGTTCCTAAAGACGAGTTGGCAAGCACAAGCATATCAGCCTTTTCGTCTTCCATTGCTTTTATAATTACGGAAGCGTAAGCCTGGATAACAGCCTGATTTAACTTCGCATCATTTGCATGTAACACTTTCTGGGCTCCGAACTTGCCGAGATTTTCCAGCTCTGCTTTATCAACTTCCCCGATGGCAAGTGCCGTAACCGGTTGACCTAATGCATGAGCATAGGCCACGGCCTCGAGAGATGTTTTCTTAATTTGTCCTTCAGCGCTTTCAACAAATACTAATGTTGGCATAAACAGTCAGATATATTTACAGTTGGAAAATTATAACACTTTGGCTTCTGTCTTCAGAAGGTTAACAAGCTGACCCATGTTATCTGCAGGGATCATTTTAACAGCACCTTTTGGCGCGGGAAGCTCAAACTTCTTTGTGGCAACGCCACCGTCAGCTGACTTTGGCTCAACAACTTTCAATGGCTTAGTACGTGCCGACATGATACCGCGCATGTTAGGGATCTTCCACTCGGCAATTGGTTCCTGGCAGCCTGCAACAAAAGGAAGATTTACTTCGATCGTCTCCTTCCCTCCTTCAATCTCACGTACCAGCTTTGCTTTATTGCCTTCGATATCAAGTTTCATCACAGGAGAAACTGATGGCATGCCCAGCATCTCGCCGACAATTCCATGAACGACTCCACTATTATAATCAATTGATTCCCGTCCCATCAGGATCAGATCGTATCCACCTGCCTTCGCATGTTCAGCGATCTGCGCTGCAACGAAAAATGAATCTGTAGGATCTGCATTTACCCTGATTGCATCATCAGCACCAATTGCCAGCGCTTTACGTATGGTAGGCTCTGTTTCAGCGAGGCCGACATTAAGAACAGTAAGCGTCGATCCTGCATTAGCTTCTTTTAACTCAACAGCTCTCGCCAGCGCATAATCATCATAAGGACCGATAATGAACTGAACGCCAGTCGGGTCAAACTTTGTGTTATTATCTTTAAATGCAATTTTGGATGTTGTGTCCGGTACGTGGGTGATACAAATTAAGATCTTCATTTTCCGCTCTGAATCAGTTAGTTATGATAAAGCTTTTTTAAAAACAGGGCTCAAGATACAAAAATCTGAAAGTTCGGTGCCTAATTGTGAGAATTTTTCACGAATACAGCATTCTTATATATAAAGATTATACCCATTTATTACAATGTCTGATTCAAGACTTAGCCTGTTGCAGGAGTACTATACACAGGATCCATCAGATCCTTTCAACATCTATGCGCTCGCGCTTGAAACGTCAAAGACAGATGCATCCCAGGCAATAACTTTGTTCGAGGAATTACTAAATCAACATCCACAATATTTGCCAACCTACTATCACGCGGGGAAACTTTATGAAAGTTTAAAGCAGACAGATCAAGCGATCACAGTTTATAAAAACGGAATTTCGCTTGCCCAAAAAACGGGTGATCTGAAAACGGCGCGTGAACTGAAGTCGGCGTTGGATGAACTAGAGTTTTGAAAGGTTCAAGGTTTAATGTTTAAGTTGTGCGTAAACTCGAACATGCGGTACTTAACAAACAATGAGCAATACATATTTGTATGAAAAAAATATATTGCTATTGATGAGAGCAGGCAAACAACACTTGCGTGAACTGAACCAGCGTTTGCACTGGAATTCAGCTAACTAATCCGGCCATCCAAAAATGAAATTGTCGCATATCAAATTAATGATTCTAACATCAACGGCGCTTCTCTGCTTTGGTGTAAGGTTTATCCTTCAGCAAAAGTCGGATAGACACGAATGGTTTTCTGTATCAACAGCTTTCTTGTACTCGCTCGGGCTAGTTGGTTTGTATTTGATCATCTTGACAATGATAGGCTTCATTACACGAGTTGCTAAGAATACCGAAACAAGTAAGAGCATTTTCAGAACAACAAAACTCTCATTCGTTATTCTTTTCCTGTTTATGCTTTATTCGAATTACTCCCTAAACAAAGAATTCAACAAATGGCAAGCCCAAAGTGAAAAAGCTAGCACTGATCGACTCAAACTTGAACAAGAGCACTACCAAACAAGAATGGACAGTCTAGATATCGTTATCCGGTCGCAGCCTGGCAATTACAACGCACTAGTCGAGAGAGGCCTGTTGAACAGGCGAAACGGAGAACTTAAAGCGTCAATAGCTGACTATCAGAGAGCACTAAACATTAATCCGCACGATTTTAAAGCAAATTTAGAGATGGGTTACACCCTGGGTGTTCTCGGTAAGAAACAAGAACAAGACAGCTTTTACAGAATAGCAGCCCAAATTGACACAAACTCAGTTTTTGCAAAAAGGCATCCCGAGTATTTAACACAAAAATAAAACCGTTTAATCCCCCTCAATCACTAACCAGAGGAAGCTGAGGACTCGAAACACAAGTTTCACCAAGTCATAGATTTTTATGAGAAATTCTCACACGAACGCTCTTGACCTCACCTTAAAGCAAGTCTAACTTTCCCTCGCGCCAAAGATGTAAAGTGGTCTTTGCTGTGAATGCCATAATCGTTGTTAGAGCAGACAATTCTTTCAATGCCCTTTCTGCACCGATTGGCGCGTTTCGCAAAGTGAAAACAGCGGCCCAAAGTTTGATATTTTCATCCTCATCATTCAAAAATTCCTCAAAAACATCAATGAGTCTTGTTTCAGATTGTTGTTCAAATCCAGGGCCTTCACAAAGTTATACCAGAAATTGTGTAAGTAAATAATGTAGCTGGTTTGCATCGCAAGGGAGTTTACTTCATTCGGTTATAACATAATGGCAACAAAGCAGCGAGACTGAATGAATATTGTACAGTGCGACTCATTCGATGAGATGTTTCGTTTTGCTCACCATGACGGACTTCGGAAGACGTAATGGCTGCAATGGACACCGTTGAGGTACGGGGTCAACTTTAAACTTTAAACCTTAAACCTTAAACCTTAAACCTTAAACCTAATAACCGCTTCTAAAACGGCGCATCATCGTCATCCCGCATAGGTGGCAACGGAGGCATTGGTGGCTGGGAATCATCATCACCGAAAGTATTCAGCTTGCTTTCGCGGGTGATCATTCCAGAGAATGGATTATCGTACGACGCCGGCCCATCGAGGTCGCCGAACTTGGTAAACTTGCCAATAAATTTCAACCTCGCAGTACCCGTACCACCGTTTCTATGCTTGGCGATGATAACTTCACCAACACCTTGCGTCGGCAAACCATCTTCATCGACAGTGATCTTATAATATTCCGGACGATAAAGGAACATAACGATATCGGCATCCTGTTCAATGGAACCCGATTCACGAAGATCCGACAACTGTGGACGCTTATCTCCCCCACGTGTTTCTACACCACGACTCAACTGCGACAATGCAAGCACAGGAACATTCAATTCTTTCGCGATGCCTTTCAACGCACGGGAGATCGAAGCAATCTCCTGTTCACGGTTTCCACCCTGATCACCACGCATGAGCTGGAGATAATCGATGACGATAATCTGGATATTATGCTCCGCTTTCAGCCTCCGGCATTTCGCTCGTAATTCAAGTACAGAAAGTGCAGGCGTGTCGTCAATAAATATCGGAGCAGACGAAAGTCTACTTGTTTTATGAACAAGTTGTTGCCATTCGAAGTCCGCGAGATTTCCTCTTTTGATCTTTTCACTATCAAGCTCAGCTTCAGCAGAGATCATCCTGTTAACAAGCTGCACCGATGCCATCTCCAAAGAGAAGATTGCCACCGGAATTTTGAAATCAACCGCAGCGTTGCGCAATGCAGAAACGACGAATGCAGTCTTACCCATACCAGGGCGGGCAGCGATAATAACAAGATCTGATTTTTGCCAGCCGGAAGTGATCCGGTCAAGCGCTGTGAATCCACTCGGCACACCGGTAAGTCCGTCTTTATGATCTTTTAACATCTGAAGTTCCTGGATGGCGCGTGCCATCAGGTTCTTCATGTTATCGTAATTTTTGCGAAGATTAGAATCGGAGATTTCGAAAACAGACTGCTCAGTTTTATCCAACAGATCAAAAACGTCAGTGGTGTCTTCGTATGCGTCGGTGTGAATCTGTGATGCTACTTCAATCAGCTTCCGCTTGATGGCCATCTCCATGATGACACGCGCGTGAAACTCAATGTTTGCTGCCGAGCTTACTTTT
>Ga0196965_1000545_pt1 | contig 20696 bp, 33 predicted proteins | sample S1_20metaG_FD_148668 | JGI IMG/M metagenome (GOLD analysis project Ga0196965, IMG submission 148668) | Soil microbial communities from Anza Borrego desert, Southern California, United States - S1_20 | ecosystem: Environmental > Terrestrial > Soil > Desert | place: USA: California | collected... | reverse complement strand
CATCTCAGCCTTCTCGATGTGAGTAGGGTCAGTGGTATAGCCATCAAGCGTATACGTGATGTCGGTATCTGTACGCTTCACGGTCACCGCCGGGAAAACGGTTCGGTTTTTTACAACCGTAGGTTTAGCACCAGGCTGTGGAATGTGAACAATCTTACCACCGACAACATATTGATCATCGTTGAAGGCGAACTTCAGGAAGGAGTTGTCCTTCCAGAGGCGAGTCATAATGTATTTAACCCAGATTTCGGTTTGTACTGCCATCTTTTCTATTCTTTCGTTAAGTTTTTACAATTGGTTTTTTTCAGTCTTATCCTTTTTTTTATCCGGGTCGTGTTATGATCTATTTTGGATCGGTACCAAACTCTTCTTTGAACTTTTGCTTGTACAGATCAGGAGCGCCTTTTCTCAACACTTCTGTTTCACCTGAAGCGAAAAGGTCGTCCCATGATTTCGCCATCAGTGCAGCGAACTTGTCGTTACCACCTTTTCCTTTGTCGATTGAATCGGCAATTGATTTGTGCACAGGCATTGCGTCAATCAAATTCTTTAAACCTGTTGCGTTTCCTTTGTAGGCAGTTGCAAGTTGATCAGCTACTTCCTTCGTCACTTTCCCAGCCGCTAAGGCAGCCTGTGTAAGGCCGGAGATTTCTTTTGTTTCAGCTTCAGCTTTGAGATTGGAAATCTCTGTGGTGAGCTCGTTGTTTTTGGTCTTGAGACCGTCCGCCTCGGCTGCCTTAGCTACCAGATTATTGAAGGCTACATTTACTGCGCTGTCTTCAGCGTCAGCCTTGAGATTCATGGCCGCGATCTGCGCGGCAGTAAAGAAGATTTGCTTCATACTATTTTTTTCAATTTTTGGTTTTGTGAAATCGGCGAGGTTGATGGGGTTTTCATCCTTATCGAAAAGAGCCAGGGCATTGAAGTTTCCTGGAATGTCAACAAGACTGCATTCACGGTTGAACCACTTAGTTACGGTAGGGCCTGTCTGATTCGGAAGCTTTAGGGCGGGGTCGTCAGAAAATTCGAGAACAACGAAGTGCCCCATTGATGCGGCGTTCAAAAAACCGTTTTCAATTTCATCAATGGTCTGTTGAGCACGTGAATTGCTCATGTTGATAACAGGCTTTCCAAAAACTTTGTCTCCGTCAACTGTGAGATCGTCCCATTTAACAAGAACTCCCGCGTCTCTGCCATGCATGTGAAAACCGATAGGGTTCTTTTGATACTCATCCTTCAGATAACCTTCGGTGAGTAATCTGAAACCGTAGCTGTTCACACTGCTGTCAGATAGTAGAAAGGGCTTATCGATCTTTTTGAACTTCTCCATTTTCGCGATTAAAACATTTTCGTTTTGCGTTTTCGTGGAGACAAAAATGAACTGTGAAGAGGCCCTTTTACAAACCGGCTTTTTATCATGCTGCACATACTCGGCATCATGCTTCTTCTATTCGGCATCATACATTTTCAATTTCTCATAAGGCCCATTTCATAGGCATTTTTGCATGATGGCAAACACGAAGACTTCTATTGCTGACAAGCAGTATCTCGCTAAGATTCTTTTTACACGAGAGCAGCTTGATCAAAAGGTTATTGCAAAGCGCGTTGGCGTGAGTGAAAAAACAATGAGTAAGTGGGTGAATGAAGGCAACTGGAAGATGTTGCGAAATCGCCTGTTGTTGTCAAAGGAGGAGTTGATAAACAAATACTATCAACATCTTGAAAACCTGAATAAGGCAATTGATGAAGCAAAGCTCGGCCACGGCGATTCCAAACAAGCCGACATCATGATCAAATACACCGCTGCAATTCGAAACCTCGAAACTGATTTGGGTATTGCGGATTTGGTTGAAAGCGGAATGCGCTTCATCAAGTTCCTGCAAAAAGTAGGTACAACAGAACAGGTAATTGAGGTCGCAGATCTTTGGAACTCATTCATTCAGGTAAGTATCAAAAAATGATAGAGCAGACCGACAAACAAGCGTTGTTAAAATGGGAGGACTTTCTTGAGAGCATCAGGAATAGTACGCCTGTTGATATCAACGAGAGCGAAGAAGAAAAAGCCAAACGGATTAAACGCCTTGAAGCTGATCCGGAGGAATGGTTTAAATACTACTTCCCGAAGTATTCATTTGCTGAACCTGCTGAATTCCACAAGCATAGTGCGAATCGTTTTATAAACACTCGGCGCATTGCTCAAAGTCGTAAATGGGCGCGTGGGTTATCGAAGTCGACCCGCAGAATGTTTGAAATCTTCTACTTGACTTTCGCAAAAAAGTTTAAGACAAACATGCTTATGATCAGTAAGTCGGAAGACAATGCAGTCAGACTTCTTAAACCATATAGGGCAAACCTTGAGGCTAATCAGCGCTTAATAAACGATTATGGAGTTCAGGAAAAACCGGGAAGTTGGTCCGAATACGAGTTCGTAACTCGTGGTGGCTGTGCGTTTAGGGCTGTTGGTGCTGACCAGAATCCCCGCGGCTCCAGATTGGAAGAATTACGTATAACTATCATTGTTTTTGACGATGTGGATGATGATGAAGTGTGTAGAAATCCCGAGCGTGTATTCCAGCGATTCAAATGGATTCAAAAGGCCGTACTTCCAACAGTAGATATAAGTTCGGATTACAGAATCGCGTTTGACAACAACCTTTTCGCGGAATACAGCTGTACAAGCCTGTTCAGTGAATATGCTACCGATGAAGAGACAGTAAACATTCGGGATGAGTACGGAAAAAGCACTTGGCCTCAGAAGAACAGCGAAGCTGATATCGATGATATGCTTCGTTTAATGTCATACGAGTCGGCCCAAGGCGAGTATTTCAACAATCCGATCAGTGAGGGTAAGGCATTCAAAGAAATCACCTATGGCAAATGTCCGCCATTGAGTGAGCTTCCTTTTGTGATCATGTACGCCGATCCATCACCGTCTAACAAGGATAAACCGACTGCCAGGTCTAAGGCAACAAACAGTTGCAAAGCAGTTTCAATAATCGGCTTCAAAGATTTGACGTTCTACGTTTACAAGTGTTTTGTCGACGTTACCACGAACGCAAAGTTCATCGACTGGATGTATGCAGGGCGCGACTTTGTGAAAGAAAGAACGCAGCTATACTGCTACATCGAAAACAACACCTTGCAGGATCCCTTTTACCAGCAGGTTCTTTTGCCGTTGATTTTCGCGGAAGGCGAACGCCGAAACGACATCCTTCCTGTTACTCCGGACGATCGCGCAAAGCCAGACAAATACTTCCGTATCGAGGGAACGCTTGAACCATTAAACCGGATGGGTCTCCTGGTCTTCAATATCGATGAGAAGGATAATCCGCACATGAAGCGGATGGAAACGCAATTCAAATCAGTAAGCCCGAACAGCCGAACCATGGACGGACCTGACTCAGTGGAGGGCGGTGTACACATTGCCAAGAACAAAGTCGCCATTGCCACTGACAATGGATTACACTTCATGAAACGCAAGCCAAACGCCAAACGATTTTAACCATGCCATTTCTAACCAAAGCCGACCTTGAGTCGCACTTATATGCCGAAGTCATCAATTCCATCACAAGGGAAAATGACGATCTAGTTACCAGGGCAATTGCAAACGCTGTATCCGAGGCAAAAAGCTACCTCAGCAGATTTGACCTTACTATACTCTTTGGTGAGGAGGATCCGGGTTTTGATCGTGAACATCTTAAAAGCCTCATCGCCGATATCGCATGCTGGCACTTGGTGAAACTTTCCAACCCGAACGTAAACCTTGAATTGTTCCGAACAATGTATCAGGACGCTTTAAAGTTTCTCGACAAGATCATGAAGGGTCAGGCTGATCCGGATGGATGGCCTTACAAAACCGACAATCCTGATACGGATGTTGACGAAAGCTCAGGAGTACAGTGGAATTCTAATCGCAAACGCAAACAGCATTTTTAAAAATGGCCTCACGAAGAAAGACTAAGAAAGGTGCCGTAACCAAAACGGAAGAACCTAAAAACGCTCCATTGATCGTTCAGGAACTGAACATCATGAGTGCAGACCGTAGCCAAAAAGATATTGGTGATTTCAAAATGGCTTTACAATCGGCCGAGAGTATTCATTACCCTCAACGTGTAAGGCTATACGATTTGTACGACGATGTTTTGATTGACGGTCACCTTACCGGTATCATTGAAAAGCGTGCTGATTCCATCCTGAATAAAAAGCTTATCTACAAGGATTCAGGTGGAAAGAAAGTTGACTTGATGGACAAAACCATTAAGAGCAAAGTATTCCGCGCTGTGATCAAGAAGATCATGGAAACAAAGGCGTGGGGCCTATCCGGTCTGGAGTTCATTCCCGGACCGAAAATGAAGTTCAAGGAACTGCCGCGCAAGCACATTAAGCCGCACAAGAAAACTATTTCAATCGATCAGTATGGCGAGGAAGGAACCAGTTACGATGGCGTTTCAAACGTCTGGATTCTGGGTGACGAAAAGGATTTAGGATATCTTTTGAAGTGCTCGTTTTATGCAATCTGGAAGCGCGGCAACATGGCCGACTGGGCGCAATACATCGAGATATTCGGGCAACCGGTTCGTATCATCTACTACGATGTGTACGATCAGAAGACACGCACAGAACTGCGCAAGGTGCTTGATGAATCTGGAAGTAGCCTCACGATGATGATTCCGAAGCAGGCTCAGTTCGATATGAAGGACGGCAAGCAGAGCAATGGAACGGGTGAGCTGCAGGAAAAGTTCTATGGCGTCTGCAATGAAGAAATGTCGATCGTGGTATTGGGTAACACCGAAACTACGAAGAGCAGCTCCAGCAGTGGTTACGCGCAAAGCAAAGAACATGGAAAGCAACAAGTCGCAAAAACCGAAAGCGACATGTTCGATGTTATCGACGACCTGAACAGCGACGAATTCACGACTATCCTGAAAAGCTATGGTTTACCCGTTGTAGACGGCGGGTATTTTGAATACGAGATTGAAACCAACCTGGAGGAGTTAAAGACAAAGGTCGAGATCGATATCAAGGTTTCTTCAAAGGTTCCGATCGCTGACGACTATTGGTATGAAACCTATGGCATACCAAAGCCCGACAATTACGACGAGCTGAAAGCGCAGATGGAAGCCGACAAGGCAATGAGGAACGGGCTTGATGATGAGAACACACCGCCCAAACCCGGTAAGCCTCCGATCGCGAAAAAGCCTCCGGTTAAGAAGCCGGTAAAAAATCTCAATGCCCTGGTAAGGCTCCGAACATTGCTTGCTGATTTTTTCGACCCGGCCCCCTGATAAGGGGGCTGGAGATATCCGCGCTTAATGATCAGATCAACGAATTGTATAAGGGCTGTTGCGACCATGGCCATGGCATCGAAGAAATCAATCTTGCTGATGGTATCAATGCCATCTTGGATGAAATGATCCTCAACATTTACAACCTACAGGGTACTGATGGAAGTATCAATGAGGCTGTAACAAAACACATCTCCGACAAGTTATGGTCCGGAGTGGTGAAAGGATTTGGCGGTGATCTCGCGTCATTCGATTTCGATACGCCTGATTACAACATGCTGAAGGCCCTGAAAGAAAACGTATGGCAATTCAGTTCGGCCAAGAACTATTCGCAGATGCGCGAATTAAGCGATGCCCTGTTGGATGCAAATGGCAACCTGAAAAGCTTCGAAGAATTCAGAGACGCAGCGCGTTTGATCAACGACAAGTATTTAAAAACTTGGCTCAAAACGGAATATGACCTCGCTGTAAACGGTGCTCAAATGGCGTCTAAGTGGGTGAGGATTTCTGCCGATGCTGGAATACTTCCATTGCTTCAGTTTGATGCTGTTCTGGATAGTCAGACCACCGATCTTTGCAGAGGCTTGGACGGTACCATTCTTCCCATCGATCATCCGTTTTGGAATCGCTTCTATCCACCGAACCATTTTAACTGCAGGAGCACGGTCCGTCAGCTTCCGTCTGGAACCGTTACCCAGGAAGATAAGATTCCATCCAGCGAAATACCGCCGATGTTTCAAACGAACCTGGGCAAACGCGGACTGATATTCCCGGAAGATCACCCTTACTTCATCCGCTAAAATGGAACCCGCAGAAGGTATCAAATTACTGGAACAGAAGTTCAAATCGGTCCTTCCTCGGCTTCCGCTCCTGGCAGGTAACGAGGCGGTAAACTTTGCATTGGATAATTTCAAGCGTCAGGGCTTTTTAGGGCATGCATTTCAGCCGTGGGCAATACGTAAGGTCGGGTGGAAGAAAGATCGCCGTAAGGGCCGCAATCTGCTCATAGATACCGGAAGGTTAAGGAGGTCCATCCGTATTGTTTCTCTCACACAAACCTCCGTTACTGTAGGATCCGATGTGAAGTATGCCAAGGCACACAACGAAGGCCTGCGCATCGGATTAATACAAACCGTGAAGGGTTTCACCAGGAAGAACGGAAGCGAAGTGAAACCGCATACCAGGAGAATAGATCAGCGTATTCCACGCAGGCAGTTCCTCGGCGAAAGCCCATACCTGAACGCGAGAATAGTCAGGGTGTTTACGGCAGAATTTATGAAGTCACTTAAATAAACAACTTACTTATGGATAATTTCTTTGGAACGCTTTTTCTTGACCTCTCAACCTTTCTTAAAGCCGAGGTACCGGAACTCAGATGGATAGACCAGGACTTTGGTCAGCTTGAAGTTTTTGAGTATCGGCCAGATGTTGCTTTTCCCTGCGTATTGATCGACTTTCCACAGGCGCAATTCTCAAATCTTTCAGAGTTGTCACAACTCGGCGACATCCTGATCAGTGTGCGGCTCGGGTTCGCTCCATTCGCTCAAAGTCATCACGGGGCACCGCTCAACGTTCGTGAAAAAGCCCTGGAGTACTATACCCTCGAACAAAAGGTTTATGAAAAAGTACAGGGATGGCATAACGATCACTGTCAGCCATTGAACCGGACCAACAGTCAAACAGAGCAGCGGGTTTCCGCCAGTGGCTCTCAGGATGCTTCGGGGCTTCGCGTTAGGGTGCTTTTATTTACGACTTCGTTCGAAGATCATAGCGCTGCCATGAAGTACACGAAAGCACCTAAACCAGCGCTTGAAGTAGATGGGGAAATCACCACATAAGGTGATTCCACTTCTTTGAGAAATAACTTTTTGAAGGTTGCTGCGCTTTCAGTTTTGTCAGCATAGAAATGTTATCAGCAATCAGATCCGGGATTGTAACGGGTGAAAGGAAAAATTCGCGTGAGAGATCGTCCAGGATATCAAGGTAGCGTTTGTCTGTAAACTTGCCGTAGTAGTAATAACGATCGATCAGGCATTCATTGCGGCGGTTGTGGAGCTGAGCCGACCGCCCTTTTTTCCGCTCGATGTCAGCAGGCAGGGTTTGAAATACCTCGTCGAAAATCTTTACGGACCGCCGTTGTTGCATTAAAAAAGTTAGGCTATTTGGAGTTGTAACGACAAATTACGGAAAAAAGGCTGTTCGATAGTTAAAAAGATATGCACATAAAAAAACCCTCGTAAGATGCGAGGGCTTTTTGCGGACTCCTGACTGTAGATCGTTTGAAAATTGTACCGTTTCGTTTTTTAGTAAAGTTTGTTTTTTAATCCTTCACGTAGTCCATTATTCGGCCTGTGGATTGAACGCCTTTGAATAACTGTGCATCAGTTGGCGTTACAATTACCGTCACATGAGGATGATGATGTTCGCATAGCCATTTGATTAGCGGTCTTGTCACTTCCTCGAACGTTTGAGGGGCTGGTTGTTGAATATCAATTTTAAAAACAAGTTGATCTTCAGGATACAGCAACGCAGATTCATGCATAAGTACGATCGCCATCTCATAGCCATCCAGTATTTCGACTCCACGGTAAAAAAGCTTTCCTGTTTCCATTAATTTTTGGCTTTCTAAAAAGCCATTTGGACCACTCAGTAATTCCTCTGATAAATACGGTTTAATGAACTTAGGCACGTAAAAGAACCAACCATTTTCCCTGCGCATTTTAAACGAATAGGCACGTTCATAGAGGGTTTGAAGCATCTCTGCGATCTGTTTTCCACTTGGCAGTTCAATGAACTGCCTTGTACCTATTTTTGTCATGCTATTGAAAATTTATCTCTAAAATGTTGTTTGAAGAACTGAATCACTCCCGATTCCCTTCCCTTCTTCACGTCGAACAAAATTGCTTGTTCAGTTCCGTCAATGTCGACGATAATGATAAGCTTGTCGTGATCTTTTAACGTATTGCTGCCGACTCCGCTCAGCCCGCCGATCACGGCACCCAGCGGTCCCAACAGAAGGCCTCCAACGATGGCCCTTCCGATCACCGACTTATTCTCCGTTGCGATTACCGATCCACGTTCAAACGCAATGCTTTTGATCTGGTCGTTTTTGATTCCGGCGTGATGCATCTTGAAATTATGCATGATCGTCAATCCGAGACCTTCAGGATATACCTCAAAGTTGATAATCGGCTTCACCTTCAAAAAGTTTTGAGCGCCGATAAGGTCGTCCAGGTCCTCAATGCCTGCAACATACTCGCATACATCTACAACGCGTTTCGGTGTCCAGACACTAGGCTTTCCGATCTTGGTGGTTAATTCGTCCTTCTTAACAAGATTCATAGTAACAGGTTTTTTTATTGGTTTGAATATAATCTAAAATTTAATGACAGTTGAGCGGTGATTCTTCCCATTACTGGAAACTCACTGTAAAGCCCTTTGAACTCCGGGATAGCAAACTTCGTCCTGTAATGATGCCTCAGGCAACCCCGGCAAACAAACAGATGCATATCGCCATCCCGGAAGCCCTTCCAGACTCCATTTTCCTTCGTGCCTGGGTCTTTCTTGCAGTAGTGACAGTTCATGATGTTACTGCAGCTGCTTCATCCCTTCGTTAAAGAACTCCGTAGTAATTATTTCGCCCTTTGTTGCTTTAACAAAGTCAACCTCTGCTTTTGCACTTTCAACAATTACCTTGCCTAATTCAGCAATGGCCTTGCTCCGGTCGAGCTCATTTTTAATCTCTTCTGCTCCTTCAGCATCGCTCAGTTTTTCGAGTGCCGCAAACATGTGATTTCTCAAATCTTCAATCTTGTTTCTCATAGTGTTTAATTTTTCTTTTCAATTTTGATAGTGTTCTAATAGTCTTCTTCAATTCCGGAGGGAACCGTTGAATCGTGTTGTGCTGAAGCAATTGCTTTTTGCGGTCGATGAGATATAAATTTTCCAATACACAGTTCATTGTATTGCCATCACGAAATTGCACATTATACCCTTTCGGAATAGGTCCGTTGGCTTTCTCCCAAAGCACTCGATGAAGTTCCCGCCAAACGCCAAGTTTGATCCGCACGTACTGGTATGGTCTGCCTTTACTCTTGCGGATGCTTATTTCGCCGTCCTTTTGTTTTGCGTTATGAGGGATGCTTCCCTTTTTAAAACGTGTTGATTTTGTCCGTTCAATTGCTTCGACGCTCATGAATTCGTGTTGCTTTTTTCCCTTGTTAACCGGAGCAACACCTTTTCGGAATTGGGTAGCTGACCCAATACGCTCACCTTTTTGTATTCGGCCCGCCTCAGGCGTTTTAAGATAAGCTTCGCTTTTCCTTATCCCGAGTCTGTGAGCGATGTTATGGACTGAGGAAAGGTTTTTTCCTAATGCCTTAGCAATCATTTTTGAAGGTGAATTTGAAAAGTGTTTTTTTATATATGCAATTTCCTGTTCGGAGAACAAAACACGAATTGATACGCCAAGCCGGCGCGCTCGGCTCTTCACAGAACTTACACTCATACCGAGCTCTTTGGCTGTAAGCGCAGCGGGTTGTGTCGGATATATCTTAACCAATCGTTCCAACATCTCAGGTGTCCAAACTTTTTTTCTCATACCCCTTTCAAAAAGTCCTTATAAACCGCTTCAAATTGGCTCACCAGCTTTGGTAGTTCAGCATATAAATACTGATCCAGAGGCTTCTTTAAATAGCCGCGAGACTTGCACCAACTGTTTACATGGTCCATGTCCACAATGTGAACGCCAGAACCGCTGGGTTTTGTCCACCGCATTTCGTGGGCCATGCTCAGAATCTTGTTGCGCATTTTAAGCGCTCCTTTTTCCGTTGGTTCCAGGCTCTTTAAGTGACCAATGAGCGCAGCAGCTTCATCCTTCATCATCTCGCGGCTGCTGATAGTACGGCCATTGGTAAACGTTTCAACAATGCTATCCTTCTGATCTTTCAAGCCTTGCTTGTTAAGAAGGACGTGTATGGTTTGGAGTTGTGCTGATGTGATCATCGGTAACGAGGTAATTGTTTGTAGTCATGCTTCCACCAGTCGCGAATCCAGAACATATCTTTTTCAGTTCGCCGTTGGTTTATCCAGGAGAGAATAATATCATCCAATCGGTCCGTAAGCTTGTCACTATAGTTATTGACAAGGTAGACCTCGTTGCCTTCAACTTGCCTTACTTTAGTAACGTAAAAAGGCATGTGGCTATATCGGCTCATGATCGACGATACATGGCTCCCTGCGCGTTGCAGTATTGGATTACTGTAAGCGAGGCCGAGCTTCTGAAATCTTTGAAGGACTGTTGCCATACTATTCGGGACGACTATATTTTTTGATCTCCGCCTTACTGAACTTGGTATATGGAATGAAGGCTTTTTTGTTGGCAGTGAGCATCCACAATCCACTTCCCTTTGTTGAGTTGTATACCTCATCTTTTGTCATAAGGGTACGGTTGCGTTCAGCACGGGCGAGTTCTTTAGAGCCACAAGCGCATTCTTCTGGCCATTGGCCATGTGGGCTTTCAATAGCCGCGTTACATTTTATACAGCGATAGTACATGTTTTATTTTATTTAGGTCTGTGAGGACAAAACCAGCAGTGTTTCGCTCCTGGCTTTGTCAGGTTCTTGCCGCAGAGGCATTCAGTTGGTTTCGGTTTCCTTTCCACGACAATAAAATTTTGACTTATCCATGACGCTTCGTGTTAGAAACAACTTCCTCCACCTGATTTGCAAACACCGGATTAGCAACCCGCTCCGTTACTCTGCCAAGCCTTACGTTAGCTTCGTTAATAGAATATTTCAGGTCCTTCTCACGCTTCTCCAGGGCGAGGTACCGATTGCTTCGCTCACCTGCTTTTGTGTCAATTAAGGCCTGATCAATCAGTTCTTTTTCGATCAGCTCCAATTCGGCTTTCCATTTCTCAACGGCATCTTCCAGCTTCACAAGAAACCGTTCATCAGCAGTAATCTGGTCAGTCGCAAGGCGCGGTGTTATGATTGGATCATTTTGCGGCCTTGACAAATCCTCTTTGAATGAGTTGATAACAGAGACCATCTGATCAACATTGCTTTCAAGTTCCTTACTCATGATAAGCATCTTCCGGGCTTCGTCGAAAGCATCGCTGTTCTTACTCTTTTTAGCTTTGCCCATCAGTTCAAAATATCGCTTCTGAGCGATGCGCATTTTCTCTACCTCTGCGCTAAAGATTGTTAAGTTTAATCCTGGTGTGTTCATATTTGTTTTTTGTTAAAGTGGTCGTTCTATATCGTAGGGATTTGGAACCTTCAAATCGGTTGAAGAATGCTTTGTGATAACAATTTCAACCGTCAATACATCATTGCGATTCATTTCCTTTATTTCGCCTAAAATGTTACGGACGAAATGATCCTTTACCAATGTTGCGGAATCTGTTTCGGCAAATTCGCCCTGGTGATCGGTGATCAGGTAACCGTTGTAAAGGCATTTGATTTTTTTGATGTTTCTCATTACTGTTTTTTGTTAAAGTGATGATCCCGGTCCAAATCGCTGCGATCACTATAATCACTAGATCGTAGGGGTGATCTGGAAGTATTCTTATGATTTTTCTTATTATTCGTTTCATTTTACTTCCATTCATTTTTCCACATCAGCTTACGGAGGTAGGTATCCGGCTCGGCCTTTGTTCTCCAGGTGTTCAGGCTCAAAAACCGCTCATAGGTTATTAACCCGGCAAATGCGTTTACCTGTTCAGCCTCACTAAGTTTTTCCCAAAGCTTGATGCACCGGTCTTTATTGCGTTTCACATTGTAGCGGCTCCACCACTGGTCGAATGAAACCCGGTAGCCTTCCTGAATAATCGTAAGCCTGCTTGTGCCAAAAGCTTCAGCAAACTGATCGGTATAAAACACCGGCACTTGTTTTTTGAAGTAGGTTATCTGAACCTCATTGCAATCACAGTTCATAAAGTCAAGCATAAGCAGCTTGTTGTCCGGCCCGTACAACACATGTATCTCGCCGGTAAATTTTGGTGAGGTGATGATGTAGCGGTTCATTTCTTGAAATTGATCTTTGCAGTTTGTGAATCCACTACATCAAATAATAGAAGCAAGTCGTCAACGGGGAGAGTCCTTAAGTATGTCAGGTCTACTTTCGCTCCATTTACTTTTGTGATTTCGCACAGGAAATAAAATGCGAAGTTGTATAGATCATCTTTCGCGGCCCTGTTGGCAGAATACACATCCGTTCCAAGCGCTTTAAGCATTGTGACTTCATCACCATTCGAGAGCCGTTGCGTGATAAATATTTCTCTATGTATTTTCGGTGTCATAAACTTTTTACGGTTTCAGTAATTGTTCTAATTCATTCCTACGTGCAGCCAGTTCGTTAATTAATAGCCAATGAAGTTTACGCTCAATGGAGGGCGCAGGCATCGTATCGATATCCTTTAAAGCCTTTAATTCCTGTTGCTTTAAATATTCGATGCGCTCGGATATTCGTTCAATCATATCGCTTCCAGTTTAAGTAGTGGCGTTTCCTGTACGGGTGTTTCGTCATGGGTATTTTTGGGATTAAGTTTCTTCTCCTTGGGAGGCTCCACTCCAGCAATCACTTTTTTGTAGTTCTTACCCCAATACTTTTTCGCGCCCTCTTCCCAAATCACATAGGGCTTGTTGCCTCCATACCTGCTTATCACAGTTGTACATACATAACCCTCAATGCGGGTCTTGATGCCAGCATCATACATGATGTCTTCAGCCGTTTTTCCTTTTGGTAATTTGCCCGAAGCATGGCTTATGAAAATGAATGACTTTTTTGCAAACTTTTCCTTAAGCCTTTTGTACTGCTCGTAATTGATCTTCCAGTACTGAATGCTGTCGATCACGATGAAGCGCGGCGACTTCTTTTTTTCCAGCTTCTTCCACAACTCATCGTAGGTCATTTCATGGTCTGCAAATTCGATCTTGCCGCCATGCTCTTTTTCGTCAAGTTGCCGGAGTGCGGTCATTTGCGTGGTAGCTTCAAAGCCTTCTTCCAGCGCCACATAAAGCACCTTCCCATACGGCATAATTGCTTTCAGAAATTGCATGATGAAATTGCTCTTGCCATTTCCGCTCATGCCCCACACGATCATAATGAAGTTATCCACCAGCTTGCCGAAACTGTCGGTTATGGGTTCCGGCAGGTCTTTAAGAAATCGGTAATTCTTCTGTAATAGTTGTTTTAAGCCAAGTACCCGCGCCATTGTGTTCGTAAATCGTTGAAATAGTTAAAGTTAGTTGTGTCCCTTTCGGGCATTTTATTCGCTATAAAAGGGTAAAACCCCCCCACTTATTCTGCCCTTTCTGGTCAAAAAGCCCAGCTATAAACCGGCTCTATCAGGGGTCAAGCCGTGTCCATATTCCTGTTTTCTATGCCCTGATTCCTTCCTTTGTTTGGGGGCTCATGTGGCAGGTGCGGGATTCGAACCCGCCGATTGAAGTGTATAGTTTTACTGGTCACGTTCACCAGATGGAAACTTTCAACCATCCTCCAAACACCTTATTTCATCTGCCAAGTGCCGATTTATCGGCGTCAGTCTTTACATTGGATTCCCGGTCATGACTTCAAGCAAATCCAGGTTTATGCATGCATGGAGGACTTTACCACGTAGTATTTGAAAGGGTTCCAGTCCATGTTAGCATCCAATGCCACTCAGCCCCCGACAAGGGGATGGTCCTATGCATTTGCTTCCCTTTCGTTAAGATTCTTCTTCTTCGCCCTGTACTTTGATGTCGAACTTGTCTTTAAACTTCATATCCACACCAATGGCATCCAGCCCTTTGCGTTTGTCACCATCAACCAGAATCTTCTGCATGGGGCTCCGGTTAAAATCAAGCTTGACCAGCTTTGGAAAATTCTTGATCATTTTTTCCCATGAGAATTTTTTATCATCGATGATAACCTCTGATTCCTTTCCGAATTTCAAGTACCCTCCATCAAGCTCAAGCCGACCATTGTCATCGAATTGCGCCTCCTTGTACTTTTTCCCAAAGGCCTCAAGGGTTGACTTTGCTGCCTTCATACTTGCATCTATGGATGCCTTTTCTTTCTTCATGCTCACATAGGCATTAAAGGTTTGTTGAGCATTTTCTAAGTCTTTTTGAAATGCTGATTTGGTTTTCGTTTTTGTTGTTCTCATTTGTTATTTATTTATGGGGTTTAAAAGTTGCTTTTCTATCCTGGCTACTGCATGCCCAACGGCATCATTCACACTTATTAAATCTTCCAGTTGTTTCTGATACCTGATTACCTGCGAGTAATGCGTGTTCAACTCAATAGCAATGCACATAATAGTGTCGTTCAAGTGCTTTCGTGTTAGGTTCGCAAAAACCATTCGTGCGTCAACAAGATTGCGTTTCCGTACTTTGCTTCGTAGCCCGGCTTCGGTGATTCCAAACTCTTCGCATACCAACCGCTTTATATTTTCGCGGTTCGCATTAACCGGTTTTACCACTATCCATTCGTATCCTCTTTCCATGTGTACAGTTTTACTGCGAGTAGATTTTCTTCAATCTTTTTCAACATCTCCACATTCGCTTGCGAAAACCTTATTTCATGTTTCGGATTTTCAAGGAGAAGTTTCCTTGCTTCGCTGATGAAGTCAATCTGCTGCTGAAGCGTGAAGTCTCTGGCTGGCATTTCTACTGTCTCAGGCTTTTTAAAAGTCAATACACCACTATCCTCAGTCCTAAGTTGACCTGTTAACACTTTAAAGAAGTCGTTAGCATCCTTACCGGTAAGCTTAATGCGATTGTTATTAATGAACTTAGCCATTGCACACCTCCATTTCTTCAGCTTCACTCAGGTCATAGTTCCAGATGCCTTGTTGACCGCGAATTCCAAGTATTGGTTTTTTGAATTTCACAGCACCCGCACACATCCAGGCATATCGTCCTGGGCGATAATCACCAAAGGCTTTCTCTGTTGCCGAAATGACTTTCAACGCTTCCTCTACTGGCAGGCATTCTATGATATCGACCTTACCGATGATCGCACCGGTGACAAGCTTCGTAGGATCAGGAATAAACTTGTTGAATCGTTTGTCGGAGTGGCAAAGCTCCAGATCACCGAAGTCGAACTTCATCCCGGCATGAATCAGGAGAGTACCGCGATAGTTGATACGCATCGGGCGTGTCTCAAATTCTTTCGCTCCAGGGATTACAAGTAGCTCAGCCCAGGGCTGCATTACGGTGAGTACTTTAGCCATGGCTCACCTCCTTCTTCTTTTCTGATACAATCACAGCACCGATCATTTCGGTATAGCTTTCATTCAATACCACGCTATTGGGGTGAATCATCTCGGCCAGCTTCGCGCCATCGTGGTAATCACTATATAGAATGCGCCGTAATTCAAGCGGTGCATCCACCGTTTCCATCATGCGCAAAAAGTCCTGGTCGCGGTTGGCCCAATGGTTTTTCCACCAGCTCCAGTATATTTTGCATCCGCTAAGCAGGTTGGCATAGGCCGTATCCTGCTCCAGGTAGGTCGTCAGGTACAGCAAACCGTGCTCATATTGCATTTCAGCGTACTCCATTTCGGTCCATCCAAGGAATTTGACAATAGCGGCCTTCAGATCGATTGTTCTGGTTTTCCGGCACATTGTACCGGTCTTTATAGCATCTTTCATTTTAAGCGGGTTTAAGCGGCCTTTTGAGCGGAGTTTTTTTGCTTCTTCATCTTGAATTTGTGAACACCCCGTTCGAGGCGTCTTAAATCGCCCTCATACTCCTTATATATGTTGGTGATCATGAGCGGGTCGGGGCAACCGTTCTCCTTGCAGATATCTTCAACCTCTTCCTTGCTTGTGCCGCGAAGGCTTACGAACCTCCTGCCGATGCGGCTATAGATTTCGTTATAACCCTTTCTGTTCAGGCGTACACCACGTTGAATGCGCTTCGCCAAATAGTCAGTGCTGAGCAGCACGATGCCGCATTTGTTTTTCAGTTGATTGTAAAAGGTGATGAAGAAGTACAGCACCGTGTCGGGTAACTTGTCAACCTCATCCATTATGACAAGTGGCGACTCCTGGCGCATCAGGCGCTCTACTATAAAGTCCATCATCTCGGCCACGTTGTACCCGGTGTTCTGGTGTCCCATCTTCTCCAGGAGTTTCTGAAGGAATACCTTCCGGTTGAAATATTCAGCGCATTCGATGTGATACACATTCGGCGACTTCGAAGCGAAGTATTCCGCTGTAGCACTTTTGCCGGATCCTGATTTGGCTGTGATCGCGAATACATTACCAAACTCGCGGGCATCTTCGAAAAAGCTGATCAGGCATAAAGAGTCATAAGTTGGTACGAACTGCCAGAGGCCTTTGGTAGAAAAGCCTACCTGCTTACCAATATTTCGCCACATGTCGTCCGAAATATTTTCCCAAATCCCGTTGCGAACGTTGATCACCGTGGCTTCAGATACACTTTTTAAGGCCTCGACTGCTTTCTTTTGAGAAGGATACCGTTCAATGTGCTGTTTCAGCAGCGTTTGAATTTCCTTTTTGATTGAGTCTGTCATAACTTTGTTCAGATTTAAGTTTTACATTTTTATTACTTGGCTCTGTCGTTAGCGCGGCAGGGCCTTTTTTACATTTGGTCATACAAGTCTTCGGGATACTGTTGCGGGTTTACCGTTTGCTCCAACAACCGGTGCTCAGCGCTTTGTTTGATTTCCTTCACCATCACTCCGGATGTGAGAAGTGTTTCAGCATCAATAGCCGACTCAGCAAGAATCTGCTTACGCTTATCAACCTTCGCAGCGATATATTCAACATCACGTTTACGTTCCTGAAGAACTGCATTGAGGTAAGTGCGGCTGTTTACATCTCCATCTTCCAGCGCGCGTGGGTTAAGTCGGGCTTCGGTTGCCATCAGGCGAACCTGATCACCGGTTACCAGGATGCGGCTCATGTCATAAGGATCATAGTGTACTTGCACCTCCTTACCTACATGTTTCATCCAATCGGTTTCAATAAAATCGTAGGAGTAGCGCACACCAGAAATCTGCGGTTCAACAGCACGGTTTGTAATTCTGATTTTGCGCCCAGTGCCTTCGTTGTGAACTACACCGAAGTTTAAAAGGTATTGTTCGTCCGTGATCTTGCGCTTTTTATCAACAGACATTGCGTGGAATGCTTCCATCCATTCAGCATGCTTACTCACACCGTTGGTCTGCTCCATGTGGCGCAAGCGATGGAAGAAATTCTCAATCTGATTGATCGCTTCATTGCCAATCAGAGGACGCACTTTTTTATTTCGCGCTACTACCTCCACGTTTACTCCGCGATTTTTCGCGGTCATGTTGTTACCGCTGTAATTGTTCGCATTGATTTTCATGCAGCGCTTCCAGTGGTGACTGCCAAAGAAGTTTTCAATGTATCCGCGATTTTTAGAACCTACCGGAGTCGGGAAATACTTACCAATCGACTCATAAAAGGGCTGAAGGTTTTTCAATCCCCAACGGTCCGTTTTGATTTCATGTGGCAAATACCATGAGCTGGTTATGCTCCTTATATAGTACATCGCATTCGTGTAGGCAGCGCGTACGAGATCAAGACTTTGTCCTTCCTTCAGTTCGCCAGCAAGTGCGTAAGCATAACCAAGCACATAATCATTAAATGAGTCGGTTACAACAATCGCGATGTAGCGTTTAGTGGCTTGCGGATCGTCAGGATCCTCAAATAATAAGTCGAGGTGGTTATCATCAGATTCAACCAGATATAAAGGAGCGGTCGGTCTGAAGCCTTTGGCCTGGCGCAGGAACTTGCCCTTCAGAGCCGAGTTGCCGGCACGTGACATGGTAACTTCTGCCTCTTTTTTCCGTCTCCATACACCAACTGTAGCCTCGTCAATCTCCTTATAGTTATGCTCCTTAGCCCAGCGGTTATACTGCATCCCGATGAACACATCATCGTATTGATCAGGGTGCTCAATCATCGCTAAAAGCACACTTTCGCTTAGCTCATCTTTGATTTTCGCAGCCAGTTTATTCCCAAATCGCCAATCGATTAGTGCCGAATATCCGGTTTCATTATACTCCTTACAGGTTGCGAGAAGTCGTCGGTATGATGATGGAAGGTCAAGTTTATCGGTCTTGATAATCTCAATTACATGCGTATAGAACTGGTCAAGGCTGAGGTTTAAAATCTTCTTCAGTTGCTTTTTGTCCGAAGTGATATACTTCAGCATGTTGAGCATACTTGCGGCAGAAGTGTACTTTTTTACGTGCTCAATAGAGAGCGGTTTGTCCTCGTCATAGCGATACGCGAGGTAAAATTCCTCCGCTTTCTCATCCCACTTTATTAAGTCGCGAATAGGCTTCTTAGCCATGAATTCGTAGGGATTGCCGAACCGCGCAACGACCTTCTTCTTGTAATCGTCCTTCAGTTTTTCGAACTCAATCAGCACCTTACGCTTATCCTCGGGGTCATCAATGAACGACCAGGACGGAGACTTCCGGAGCTTAGCGTTCTTCAGAGTATTCTCCGACAGACCGCTATCTAAAGCTTCCTTCCATTCGAGGTACAAACTATTGTTTACGTACTTCATTAGGATTGGAAAAAGCTTATTACAATCATTACCAGACCTGCTACTAATGCCAGGAGGAGTACTTTTTGAATGGCTTTCGCTAAACGTTCTTCTTCTTCAGGGTTCATCATGATAGTAGGTGTTTATGTAGTTGTGATTTCAGATTCAAAAGAGGCCCGTTAACCTTCTCACGGAGAAACCAGAGCAGCGCAATCGCCTCCGCTCGGGTCACCACGAAGTTTTGTTCAGGCATAAAAAATTTTGTGTGCTGGCGAACGATTAGGGTGTTAATGGCGCAATAGAATAAGTGCCTTAGTACATCGTTGCCATCCTTCAGCTTGCAGAACATGATATTCACTGATTCGGATTCGATAAATCCGGCCAGATCGAAGTAAAGATCTGCACGGTCTTGAGCTGAAAGCCCAAAGCTGAATTTGCCGCTCTTAGTCTTTTTTATTGTCATGAATCGGAACGGTTTTCTTAACAGCTTCAATAAGGGCGGTCTTCCCTTCCAGGATATCCATGTACGTGGCGAGTATTTCTTCATTTTCCCGCTCGCCGTTCCGGACCTTCCTAACGTAGTCCGCCGTAACCCCATGTATATCGGCGACAATTGTGGCCAAATCATCGCGCTTACGGCTTGGTTTATATGAGTTCACCATTTTTTCTGTACCTTTATTTTTGTCTCGTTTAACGCGACAGCTAAAGTAAGACGAATTTTTCGGAATGACGAATAATTCGTCAAGAAATTTTTAAGACCCTAGCCCGTATGAACTTCTTTGCGCAGAATATAAAAGCCTTGAGGACTAAAAAAGGCCTTAAACAAGCTGAATTGGCCGAAAAACTAGGATTTCCGCGAACTACCTGGAGTAGCTATGAATCATCGGTTTCACAACCCAATATTGACGGATTATTAGTAATTGCCGAATTTTTCGGAATAACGGTAACACAGTTGTTACAAAATGATTTAAGCGATGCACACCTATTAACCGAAGAGCCAGACGCGAAAAAACTACCTAAAAGCACACCTAAACGCACACCTAACCGCACACCTATTCAGGTTTCGGAGCCTTCTTTAACCACTTGGGGAAGGGTCCCGCATGTGATAACCGTCGATCATCAAGGGAGGGAGAATATTGTATATGTTCCGGTCCGGGCCAAGGCGGGATACCTATCCGGTTTTGCTGATCCTGAATTCGTTTCGCAGCTTCCAACCTACAGCCTTCCGGGCTACTCCAATAAGACTTTTCGCATGTTTGAAGTTGAAGGCCATTCCATGATTCCAACCTTCGAGGATAGCGATATTGTAATTGGCAAATTCGTTGAAAATTTGGCCGAAATCCGCAATGACAGGGTCCATATCATCATTACGAAGCATGATGGCCTCCTGATTAAACGGGTCTTTAACCGGGTTGTAAGTGATGAAAAACTGATCCTGAATAGCGATAACCAGAAGGACCCACGCGAGTATCCGCCCATCGTAATCGCCCCGGATGAGGTGTTAGAAGTATGGTATATCGTTGGAAGATTTACGCGCCAGATGCGCCCTCCTGGAGAGGTCCGCAATCACTTAATAGATCATGAAGCGCGGCTCATCCTGCTCGAAAAAAACATGAAAAAGCTACTCCCCGGAAATGGAAGCTAAATGGAACTGAGTTGAACGTTTCGTTTTTTTAGACCACCAGGCGCTAACCGGCCAAAAGTGGCGTTTCCGGCCTGTTTTGTGCATTTTTTGCACTTTTTATATAATACATAATTGTACCCATTCGTTTTTACCCCCTTACAAGAGAACGTATTTGAACAAAAAGAAAAAAAGACGTTCAAGCTATTCCCTGCACGAACGAATCGAAAAATTTGGGGCCACACATCCA
>Ga0196965_1000544_pt1 | contig 20717 bp, 18 predicted proteins | sample S1_20metaG_FD_148668 | JGI IMG/M metagenome (GOLD analysis project Ga0196965, IMG submission 148668) | Soil microbial communities from Anza Borrego desert, Southern California, United States - S1_20 | ecosystem: Environmental > Terrestrial > Soil > Desert | place: USA: California | collected... | reverse complement strand
TGAAACCATGGATTATATCTGCTCCAAAAATTAATGGAATTTTGTGAGTGGTATTTTCCACAGCCACCTTTTGTAACTGCCTTGTAAAATCAGCGCCATATGTGTTAAAAAAACCTCCGACCTTGTTTTCTTTTATTAAACTGGTAAACTTAGCGGGATCTGCCGGAGTAGCCGTAGGACCTGTGACCACTCCTGCAACCAAAAAGTTAAGCTGACCGACTTTTTCTTCAATGGTCATTTTAGAAATTAATTCTTCAATCTTCTTGTCGCGGGAATCGTCTTTTTTCGAAGGTTTTTCTTGCTTAGCAGGGCTTGCACTGATAAGGGTAAAAACTACAAAAGTAAAAATAAAGATTCCATAAAAATTAATCTTATAGGGAAATTTCATAAATCGATGATATTAATTTTAAAGAGGTTAAAAAAAACTTAAACAAACTCCAATAATAATTCAATAGCATGGACAAACCAAGAATAAATAAACTATTCCATTTCGGTTACAGTACTTCAAAACTACTTTTATTGAATTCTAAGACAAGCTTTAAATTTTAACATTCAGCGGTTTATATAAAAAAATTAGTTTATATCTAAATATTGACTTTTTTGAACAGCAACTTAAACCTTGAACCAACCCCTACTTCGCTCTCAATTTCAACCTTCCCGCCGGCGTTTTCCATTATTCTTTTTACAAGGTATAGTCCAACCCCACTCCCTTCTACATGATTATGGGCTCTTTTAAACATTAAAAAAATTTTTTCTCTGTCAGATTCTCTTAATCCGAGGCCATTGTCCTTAACGGATAGTTCTACAAAGTCTCCAATTTCTCTGGTCTCTATAAAAATATGAGGAGTTCTCTGAGGTGAGCGGTACTTTATTCCATTGTTAATCAAATTGTATAGCAGGCTATAAAGGCTATGGCGTGAAAAAACAATAGACTTACAATCAGAAAAATCATAACTAATTTCAGCTTCTGAAGAAATTATAAGGTTCTGTATACTGATCTTTATATCACTTATCATCTCCTCAAGATTAACAGGGTGTATGTCTTCACTATCTGTCCTCAGTGTTTTCGTAACATTGGTTAAATCATTAATCGTCCGCGTAAATTTTTGCACACAAAGCATCATCATGTCTATTAACATTTTGACTTCGCCCTCGCCATAACAGGGATTTTGCACCAATTCATTGATCAGGCCTTCTATATTTAAGATCGGTGCCTTAAGGTCGTGGGAAGCAGAATAAATGAAGTTATCCATATCAGAATTCACCCGCATCAGATTTGCGTTGATTTCTTCCAGATCTTTTGTTCTTTCTTCTATTCGGTATTCTAGCTCATTATTTATTTTTTCAAGTTTCTCATGGGCAATTTTAATTTCATTTTCTACCTCTTTTCTAACTGAAATATCCCTGATCACCACATGAAGAATATCCTTCTCTTCCAACTTTATCGGGGTAAAAATAATTTCCGCCCACAATAATTCATTATTGAATTTGTTTAATATGGATTCGAATCTTAAACTATTCCCATTAAAAGCTTTATTTATATTTTCCCTGATTTGTTGTGAGTCTCCATCATCACTATTTGCCAGATCCAAAATGGAATGTTTGAGCACTTGTGCCTTCGCTTTCCCTCCCAACATGGAAACAGCCGCGTAGTTACAGTATAAAATATTTTCCTTATCGACTAAAAAGATTGCGTCAGGAGATTTTTCACACAATGCCCTAAAACGGTTTTCACTTGCTTGAAGCGTTTCAATTGCCTTCATTTTCAAAGTAATATCCTGAGCAAAACCGGTGATGACTATTTCATCCTCCACAATTTCAGGAATACCTTCTCCATGAATATATCTTATAGTTCCATCAGGAAGAACGACCCGATGCTCATAATCAAAAGGATTCTGAGACCTGACGGCATCCCTTATTCGTCTTAGTATAATACTTCTGTCCTCAGGATGAACCTTTAGCATATAAGTCTTAATTGTGGCCACAGTAAAAGGTTCGGAAACGCCAAAAATTTCACGCAATTCGCCGGACCATTTTATCCTGTTTTTCTTCACGTGCCACACCCAGGTTCCCAAGTGAGCAAGTTGTTGTGTTTTTTTTAGAAGTTTTTCATTGCTTTTTAATTGATCCTGTGCTTTTTTCAACTCATTGATTTGAAGAACAAGCTCTTCATTTAATTCTTCAAGACTTGCTTTGCTTTGTTGAATTTTTTGAGCCGACAGTCTCTTTTGAGAAGTGTCATTAAAAATGATAAACCCGCCAATAACTTCTCCTTCTACACCCAAAATAGGTATTGCATTGGCTTCATAAAATCCTCGTTCACCGGCAAAAGCCCTTTCCGATACAAAAACTTTTTCTCCTTTTAAAACGGCTGCAATAGCGCTTCCTTCTTCTGTTTCACGGTATTCCGGAAAAAGATCAAAAATTTTCTTACCAAGAACAAATTCTCTTTTTATACCGCTCATTGTTTCCATTACCTTATTCCACATGGTAATAGCAGACGCATTATTAAAAGAAATAATCCCGTTGGTTGAATGATTGATCAATGATTCCGCAAAATCACGTTCTTTCTTTATATTTTGTTGATTTTGGTCTATCTGAAGGGAAGTGGTTTTGTATTTGAAGTACAATTGAATTTCCTCAAGCTCTTTTAATACTTCCATAGCTTGAAAAGTGTCTGAAGAGTATTGAGGCAGGTATTTGTAAAAAATTTTATTGATCAAGTTAAATTTCAAGCTATCATCCAGCGGATAGATGACTTCTTTAGGAATGCCGGGTGGATACAACACATTTCCTTTTTCAATCTTCTGCAATTCTTTTTCTAGCGGTTTGCCTGATAAAATATTTTCCAGAAAAATTACCAGGTCTCCTTTTAACAGTTCTTTTATTTCATTTTTTCCACTTGCATCAAAAAGATTAATTAAATCAGGCTTTCTTTGATAATACAATTCAAAATAGTTCTGGCTTACCTCCTCTATCCTTTCTAATAAAAAGCTTGCAAAACTTTTTATATACGTCAGGGCTATCTTAAAATTGATATGGTCGGAAGCACTTGTTGAAGGAGCATTTTCCATAACATTTTAGTCGAATGAAATTAGTAAAAAATATAGCTGGATCATATTCATCCATACCGCTGAGTATAAATGAAGAGTAAAAATAAAGAATTGTTAAATCTTTTCATCAATCGCTTTGTTTTTTTTAAAAATATCTTGGTGAAAACATTCATTTTAACGGGAAAAACTTACAAAAAAAATACTTCAGCAAGATTTTACTCTGTTCCTCATAGTAGAATGACTGGCATAACCTTTAACTTAAATTTCTCATTTCCGACAAAATTCAATGTCTTATGATTAGTAAAAAAAGGATCAATAAATCATACAATAAGCTGGTGAACAACCACATAGAAAGTTTACTTAAAGAAACAAATCAACATTTGGAAAAAGGAAATAATTGGCTTGAACATTATAAGGAAAGGAATCATCTTCAATTTTATAATCTTCTTGTTGAAACGCTGAAGTAATATTTTTTTAATGACTTGTGATTTTTATAAGAAATAGTGAATTATTTTATTTTTTTATAACCAAGAATATCCATTTCTATTATTATATTTAACAGAACTTACTTCATGCAATTCCTCTGAAATGCAACTAGAAAAAGAAGCTGTTAATCCCCTTGATGTTTCTTCCACATTGCTATTAAGTATAATAGATACATCATCTATTGGAATGATTGGATTTACGGCCGTAAAAGATTCGACAAAAAAGATAGTTGATTTTCAATGCTCTTTTGTCAATAATACAGCTTTATTGCTCTTAGATAGGCCGCTGAAAGAAATTGAAGGCAAAAGCTTAGAAATTGAGTTTGCCGGCTCAATTGAAAGCAGTTTCTCCCAAACTTTATTTGCAGTAGCAGAAACAGGGAAAAAGCAGGAAAAGGAATTTTCCTATACCTATAATAAGATTTGTAAGCGCTTGAAATCAATCTTTTTCAAATGGAATGAAGGAATTATTGCCACTATTGAGGAAGTTTCTTCCAGGGATCTTCGGGAGGAGAGGTTAACTGAGGAAAAAAATTTTTTAAAGCAAATTGCCGAAAGTCCTACTTCCCCAATTTATATATTTGATCTTCAAAATTTTTCAGGAACATATTTTAATCCTCATCTGATTGAATTAACCGGATACAAGGAAGATGAATTAAAGGGATTTGGAGAAAATTTCATTGCTACTCTTGTCATTCCTCAAGATACAGCGAAAGTAAATCAGCATTTTAATGCATTCTTTACTGCAAATGATCAGGTTAGAGAAATTGAATATCGGATAAATACAAAATCAGGGGAAACGAAATACCTGAAAGAAAAAGCTTCCGTGTTGAAAAGGAATACAGCGGGGATACCGACGCATGTAATTGCTATAATAAAGGAAACAACGGAAGCAAAAATACCTCAAGACCTTGCTTCTGCTACCGTAAGTGCAGCCAAAGTAGCCAACATCACCTCCCATGAATTAAAAAAGATAAATAAAGAACTTGAAGATCGGGTAAAAGCAGGAAACAATGAACTGGTACTTAGCGAAAACAGGTACAGATCTTTAGCTCTTGCTACCTCCTCCATTGTGTGGATGACAAATGGGGTAGGTGAAATGGAAGTTGAAAATAAGCTTTGGGAAAGCTACACCGGACAAATTTTTGATGAGTATAAAAAATTTGGATGGTTAAGAGTAATCAACCCGGAGGACAGAAAATCGCAGAAAAATTTATGGGCAACTGCTTTTAAAAATAAAAGAACAATAGATACCGAATTCAGACTAAAAAGATCTGGCGGACAATATAGACACATGCAGGTACGAGTGGTACCGATTCTGGACGATGACAACAATCTCATTGAATGGATTGGAACCTGCGCAGACATACACGATAAAAAAGTTGTACAAGCGGCGTTAATTGAAAGTGAGAAAAGGTATGAGATTGCAATGAAAGTCACCAATGATGTAGTTTGGGACTGGAACCTGATTACCAATGTTTTATCCTACACAGAAAATTATTTTTCATACTTTGGATACAACCTCACAAGTTACCCTCCTACAATAAAAGAATGGTATAATAAAATTCATCCGGAAGACAGGGCAAGCGTAATAGAAAGCATTGAAGCAGCAATCAAAAACGGAGAAACTTTTTGGTATAAGGAATACCGTCATTTAAAAGCGGATGGCGATTATGCTTTTGTAATGGATCGTGGCTATATAATTCATGATAGCTATGGGAAAGCTGTGCGAATGGTAGGCGCATTGATCGACAATACCAAAAGGAAAATAGCAGAACAAAGCCTGAAAGAAAGCGAAGCTAACCTTAAAGAAGCCCAAACGATTACAAAACTGGGAAACTGGACTTGGGATCTGAAAACAAACAACATCAGTTGGTCGAAGGAAATGTATAATATTTACGAATTAAGTCCGGGATCTGAAGAACCTTCCTTTCAAACTTTGCAAAAGATGCACTTTGAGAATGCTTTGCTTTTTGAAAAGATAAGTAATGCAATAAATTATGGTACCTCTTTTCAGGTAGACACTCCGATTAAAACCCAAACCGGTGCAATAAAATATGTACAAACCATAGGAAAATCCGAAACGGATGAAATGGGTAGTTGCATAAGACTTTATGGCACCTCCATGGACATTACTGAAAGAAAGAAAACAGAGGAACAACTGGAGCAAATGGTTAAAGAAACCCAAAGCTCGAATCAAAAGTTAGTAAAAATGAATGAGGTATTGGATAATTTCGTTTATGCTGCCGCCCACGACCTTCGCTCGCCTGTTGCAAATCTGAAACTTATCCTATCCCTGATTCAATCTTCCGAAGATATCTTGAAAATAAAGAATCATTTAAAAGATTTTAACTCCTCTATAAATAGGCTGGACAATACAATCAAAGGGTTAGTAGATGTGATTGAAATTCAAAGCAATCAAGAAGTATTGTGCGCAGACATGCATTTTAACGAGGTTATAGATAATATCAGGGAAGAATTAAAAAATGAAATTGAAGCCAAGCAGGCCATCATTATAACTGATTTAAAAAACTGTAAGGACATTTGTTATATAGAAGCTTACCTTCAAAGCATTTTAAGGAATCTGATAAGCAACTCTTTGAAATACAGTCGTGAAGGGGTAACTCCCGAAATTAAGATCACAACAGACAAAGAAGGAGAATATGTAAAACTCATAATCGAGGACAATGGAATCGGAATGGACCTGGAACGATATGGGAAAAACCTATTTAAACCATTTACTCGGTTTGCCCGTCAGGTGGACGGAAAAGGCCTTGGGCTTCACCTCATAAAAAATATTATCGAGAAGAATGACGGAAAAATAAAAGTAATCAGCCACCCCAATCAGGGAAGTACTTTCGTGTGCTATCTCAAAGAATATAGGAATTAGTGGGAAGATGGAAGTAGGAAGATGGAAGTGGGAAGTAATCCTCCGCCTGCAGACGGTCCAAAATTGATACTCTCAAAGTTTAAAAAAGGGGTAGAAAACTTTCCCTAAACTAGATCCTTACATTGTAGTTAGATGAAAATTTGAAGATCTCCCTACTTCCATCTTCCCACTCCTAACTTCAAACTCCTTTTACTCGTCCCGGATTTTCCGTTAAAAAGCTTTTCCAGGTTTGGCTTTTCGTTTTGCTGCTACCTTTACTGAAATAATGACAAACCGCTACTCCCAACGCATCTGTAGCATCGAGCATTTCTGGAAGGTCCTTAAATTTGAATAAAGTCTGCAACATAGCAGCCACTTGTTCTTTCGACGCATTTCCATTTCCCGTCACCGATTGCTTTACTTTCTTAGGTGCATACTCTACAATTGGAATTTGCTTTGAAAGTGCAGCGGCCATCGCCACTCCCTGAGCCCTTCCTAATTTTAGCATCGACTGCACATTTTTTCCGTAAAAAGGCGCTTCCAACGCCATTTCATCCGGATGATACTCATTGATTAGCTGCGTTATTCTCTCAAAAATCTTTTTAAGCTTTAATTCATGACCGGAAACTTTACTAAGATGAATAACCCCATACTGGATGAGCTTCATTTCTTTTCCGACAATACTTATTATCCCGTATCCCATTACTGTCGTTCCTGGATCTACTCCCAGAATTATCCGGTCTTTTAATTCCATTTAAATCGCTTCTGATATATAAATAAAATGAAAATTATGATTTTTTTATAAGTTTGATATTCTTTTAATGATAATTCCCTGAATGGTTATACTGACATGGTTACTTACAATTTTATATTTCTCTCTTATTCTGACCTTTATCCGGACCTGGATAAAGCTATCTGAAGAAACAATCGACCTAACCGGAATAAAAAGCCAGATCAGGTTTTCGATAATTATTCCTGTAAGAAATGAAGAAGAAAATATCCGAGCACTTTTGGAGGATATATCCAAACAGGAATACGCCCAAGACCGATATGAAGTAATAGTTGTAGACGATCATTCTACCGATGGCACGGTTGAAAAAGTAAAGTCATTTATTCATGATTTCCCTAATTTTTTCTTAATCGAGTTAGATCTTAAATCTCCTGTAATTTCTTATAAAAAAAAGGCGATAGAATCAGGCATTCACCTATCAAAAGGCGATGTCATTATTACAACTGATGGAGATTGCCGGGTCAAAGAAAGATGGCTGCAATCAATTAATGAATTGATTGTAAAAACAGGTGCGGTCTGCGTATGCGGACCTGTGACTTACATTAAGGAGGATCGTTTTTTTACGAAACTCCAAACTATTGAGTTTGCTGCTCTTTTGGGTTCTGGCGCTGCCACCATTACCCAAAAATTACCCGGCATGTGCAATGGTGCTAACCTCGCTTATAAAAAAGAGGCTTTTGACTCGGTAGAAGGTTTTAAAGGAATAGATAATATCAATTCCGGAGACGACGAGCTTTTGATGCACAAGCTTTTAAAACGTTATCCTGACGATGTTTTATTTCTTAAAAATCAGGAAGGTATTGTTTATACCAAAGCCAACAGGGATTTAAATGAGCTTTACAATCAGAGAAAAAGATGGGCTGGAAAATGGTCTTATTATAAAAGCAATGAAGTAAAAGTTTTGGCAATTTTTATATTTGTTTTCAATGCCTATATTGCTTTGGGAGGGATATTTGTTTTGACAGGATTATTGAATGTTAAGATATTCCTTTTTCATTTTCTTCTAAAAGCTTTGATAGAAGCCACTTTTATAATCTTAGTTTTGAAATTTTTAAAAAAGAAAATACATTTATTCCACTTATTACTGCTTCAAATTGTTTATCCCTTTTATACAATTTTCTTCGGGATAGTTGCTAATTTTGGAGGGTATGTGTGGAAAGACAGAAAAGTGAATGGAAAGCAAGATGACTGACAATGAATTTGATGTTCTGGATGAACTCTACTTTTTGATTTCTTTTGATGATCTTTTAAATCAATGTAACCTAACAACTGATGAGTTAAAATCGGTCTTAGAATCCTTATTGATTAAACGATGGGTTAAATGTTTTAAAAATACTGATGAAGAGATCCCTGAACAGGAAGTTGACTTTAAGAATTCATTTAAGCAATACAATTATTTAGCAACAAAATCAGGTTTATTTGCCCATAACAGCACAAGTTAATGAGTAAAACGCAGGACATTAATTATCGACCTCCATCCTATTTTATAAAAAAGAGATTCTTTAATAACAAACCTGCCGTAGCTGGTATGATAATTATTGTCATCGCCCATGTCATCGCTATCTTGGGCTACCTTATCATGCCGGACGACACGCCTCTGGCCAATGACAGCGCCATTCAAATAGGCAAGAAGACTCCGGGATTTAGTGTTGACATGCTCAAATTAAGAAGAAATATAGAGCTGGAGGATGAGTCTTTTTTTGAGAAAATGTTCAAAGGGGAAGAAACTGAATTCTCCATAATTCCCATTTCCAACTACAGAATTGACAGTCTGATTTTCTTTGCTCAGGTTTATGGCATGGAGGAATATACGCAATACAGTATCCCTGAAATCGTCTTGCCATTATATCCTCAAAAAGTTGCAAGCTTTAATTCCACTCATGGCAAAAACTATACGCTTCAAGATGACAAGATTATTTATTTGGATCTTAACGGGGACAAACAAGAAATAACAAAACGAGAACTTTTCAAAAAACTTAAAACTGAAAATATAGAGCACCGGACTTTCCTTCTGGGAACAGATCGCGCAGGAAGAGATCTTTTAAGCCGCTTAATCTATGGAGCCAGAATTTCGCTCTCTATTGGATTTATCTCCGTAATAATTTCATTGTCTGTAGGCATAAGCCTTGGTGCTTTGGCTGGATTTTTCGGTGGAGTAGTAGATAATTTTATTCTCTGGATCATGACCGTTGTTTGGTCAATACCCAGCGTGATGCTGGTTATTGCCATAAGTCTTGCCCTCCAAAGCAAAGGTGTGGGGGTAGCATTTATTGCCGTGGGCCTTACCACCTGGGTAGAGATAGCCAGGGTAGTCCGGGGTCAGATATTTAGCATCAAACAAAAACTATATATTGAAGCGGCAAGAGCCATTGGTATCAAACCTTTAAAAATTATATATTCTCATATCCTCCCTAATATGTTGGGACCATTGATTGTAATCACTACCTCTAACTTTGCTACGGCAATTCTGGTAGAAGCGGGGTTGAGCTTTTTGGGATTGAGTGTTCAGCCGCCTATGCCATCATGGGGAATGATGATAAATGAAGGATACCACGTAATGACCACCCCGGACAGTTGGCACATGGTTTTAATGCCCAGCTTGTGTGTGAGTTTGCTGGTATTGGCTTTTAATTTATTTGGCAATGGATTAAGAGACGCTTATGATCCACAAACAGTTTTAAATAAAAGGTAAGAATTTGGAAAACGATAAGATATTAAAACTAAAAGAATTAGAGCTTAATTCTTTACTTGAGGTCACGCAAGCTATAAATCTCAATCTTGCCGAAGATGCGCTGTATAAAATATTCAATTTTACCTTAAGGGCAAATCTTAATATTGGTAAAGTAGCCTTGTTTGTATTTGATAATACCTGGCAGTGTAAAGTTAATTTTGGTACAAAAGAAGATTTTTGTCAAATCGGGCTCAACAAGGAAATCCTGAGAACGAAGGAAATTCTTTATGTAAAGGATAGATTCAAAAATACACCTTTTGAAGAATTTGATGTATTAATTCCAGTGATGCATAAAGACAAAATCCTCGCTCAGGTTTTTGTCGGAGATATCAAGAATCTTATCAACGGTAACTATTCGGGTGATTCTTCTGATATCACTTTTCTCCAGGCTTTAATAAACATTATCATTGTTGCCATTGAAAACAAGCGTCTTGCACGAAGGGAACTTCAACAAGAGGCCATGAGAAAAGAACTGGAAATAGCGAAAACTGTCCAAACCCTTCTCTTCCCAAAGAAGCTTCCTTATAACCACAACCTTAAAATTGCTGCCGATTATTTACCTCATCATTCCGTCGGCGGAGATTATTATGATTTTATAGAAATCAATGAGGATGAGTTTTTGCTTTGCATTGCGGACGTATCAGGGAAAGGCGTTCCGGCAGCCATCCTTATGTCCAACTTCCAGGCAACGTTGAGAACACTGATTAGACAAAGCACCTATCTTCCGCAAGTGGTAAGGGAATTGAATCATACCATATTGCAAAATTCGAATGGAGAAAGCTTCATTACGTTCTTTATTTGCATCTATAATAAAGCCACGAACAAACTAACCTACATCAATGCCGGACATAATCCTCCAATATTAATTGATGAGGAAAATAAGCTCAGGTATTTGGAAAAAGGCACTACCATATTGGGCGCATTTCACCCGTTGCCGTTTGTAAATGAATACTGTATCGAAAATCTGAAGAATTTCCTATTGTTCGCTTATACTGACGGATTGGTGGAAATCCCGAATGAAGAAGATGAGTTGTTTGAAAGTGAGCGATTGGCTGAATTCGTTTTTGAAAAAAAGGAACTCGACCTGAAAATCCTTCATACGCGACTAATAGATCATATAAACGAATATAAAGGATTCAGTGAACTAAAAGATGATATTACATTGATTTCCTGCCGTTTCAATAGTTAGTGCGATGACATCTCCCTTTCCGAAGATAATTCTCCAAAGACATACAGGATGTTATCGCTTTCATTAATCGTTTTTGTTTTGATCCTTTTTAATGTATTTGCACAAAACCCCCTTTTTGTTAAAAATGCTCTATCCATCCCTTGTATGGAATCGGGAGAGAAATGGGAAAAGCCTATACCTGACTTTTGACGATGGCCCCATACCTGAAGTGACAGAGTTCGTTTTGGAAGAGTTAAAAAAGTTTGAGGCGAAGGCTACTTTTTTTTGTGTCGGGGAAAATATCAAAAAAAACAAAGCTGTTTTTGAAAATATAATTGCCGATGGCCACGCTGTAGGAAACCATAGTTACAATCATTTAAACGGGTTTAAAACGCCAGTTGAAATTTACCTGGAGAACATAAAAAAATGTGATTCACTATTGCCATCAAATCCTTCCGGAAAAAAGCTTTTCAGACCTCCCTACGGAAGAATAACAAGAAAACAAATACAATCTTTATCAACTGATTATAAGATCATTATGTGGGATGTATTAAGCGGGGACTTTGATAAAAACCTTTCTCCCGAAAAATGTTACCAAGCCGTAATCAAATATTCTAAACCGGGCAGCATTGTAGTTTTTCATGACAATATTAAAACTTATTCTACCCTCCGTGATGTTCTTCCTAAAGTTTTAAAACATTTTAAAGAAGAAGGATATGGATTTATGAAAATGTGAGTAAATGACGAAGTACGAATGACAAATGACGAGAAGACGAACTAAAGATAGTTTCAAACTTTCGAAAGTACTGCTTTTAGAAATGGAGCAATTACAACATTTAAAATTAAAAATTTAAAATTTAACATTCCATAAATGCCTGACTACGAATTCATAGATACCCACGCCCATATTTATTATGACGATTTGTATACTCATATCAATGATTTATTAGCGGACTGCAATGAAAATGGTATCTCAAAAATTTATATGCCTAATGTGGATAAAGAATCCATCGACAGGATGCTTGAACTGGAAGAAAGATTTCCAGCAAAATGCATAGCCATGATGGGCTTACATCCTTGCAGTGTGAAGGAAGATTTTGAGCAACAATTAAAACTGGTGGAAGATTGGGTATCAAAAAGGCAGTTTTCAGCAATAGGTGAAATAGGAATTGATTACTATTGGACCAGGGAATTTGACAAACAACAGGAGGAAGCTTTTCATTTTCAATTAGACCTCGCCAAAAAGAACGATCTTCCTGTTGCCATTCATTCTCGAAACTCTCTTGACACCGTGATCTCTATTTTAAAAAACAGGAAGGAAAGTCGCTACAAAGGTGTACTGCATTGCTTCACCGGAACATTACCTCAGGCCAAAGAATTAATTGAAATGGGCTTATACCTTGGAATTGGAGGCGTGGTTACTTTCAAGAATGCAGGCGTCGACAAAGTAGTTGCCGAACTTGACATGGAAAACCTGGTTTTGGAAACAGACAGTCCATATTTATCTCCCGTCCCCTACAGGGGAAAACCAAATTCTCCGGTTTATCTGCCAATAATTGCCCAAAAAATCGCTGAATTAAAAGGCGTTACAATAAAAGAAGTGGCTGCTACTACAACTGAAAATGCAATGAAGTTATTTGCTTAATTTCCTATTTTAGACCTTCCTGTTTACCTTAGCCCTTTATTAGTATTGCATTTTAAAGAAAGGAAAACTATGAATTACCGAATTGTAAACATTAATCCGGTAAATGCCGAGGCTAATAAGGCTTCTCTCCTGATTATTTATACTGGGGGTACGATTGGAATGATCGACGACAATTCTGGCACCCTTGTATCCTTTAATTTCAGGCAGATCAAAGAAAAAATTCCTTCCTTAAAAACCTCAGATCTGAAACTGACCGTTATCTCCTTTCCAATACCTATAGATTCTTCGGATGTGAGGATTGAGCATTGGAGAGCGATCGGGTATATAATTAATGAAAATTACAAGCAGTATGATGGCTTTGTGGTTTTACATGGTACAGATACTATGGCCTACAGTGCATCGGCGTTAAGCTTTATGCTGGAAGGACTCAACAAACCTGTAATTTTTACCGGAGCTCAGCTTCCAATCGGAGCGCCAAGGTCAGATGCCAGAAGGAATTTGATAACCACCATTGAAATTGCTTCTGCAAAAGGAGATGACGGAAAACCTCTGATTAATGAAGTTTGTATATATTTTGGAAATGTACTCTTAAGAGGAAATAGATCCAAAAAAGTAGAAAGTGTCCATTTCGATGCATTTGAATCTGCCAACTATCCACCTTTAGCCCAGGCTGGAGTTATGATCGACTACAATAAACTGGCAATGGCGCCTTTTTCACCTGGAAAGAAATTAAAGTTTCATAACAAGCTCGACAATAATGTGGCCATCCTAAAAGTATTTCCCGGTCTAAATAGAAATATGGTGGAAAGCATAGTAAATACACCCAATTTGCGGGGATTGGTTTTGGAGACCTTTGGCTCAGGGAATGCAACTTCCGCGGACTGGTTTATTTCATGCCTGCAAAATGCCATTAACCGGGGAATCGTTATTTACAATATTACGCAGTGCCTGAGCGGTAGGGTGATCATGGGAAAATATGAAACCAGTAAAGGCCTTAAAGAAATTGGGGTATTAAGCGGTAATGACATTACGACTGAAGCTGCCATTACCAAAATGATGTATGTACTGGGAAAGGAAACTTCCATAGAAAAAATAAGGAAAGCACTGATAACTCCTCTGGCTGGAGAAATGAGCGAATAGCTTATTGAAATGTTAAATGGAGAATGTTAAATGTTGAATTAAGGCATTTAGCTAAGGCTTTTCAAATTTTTATGGCCACCTTTTGGAGGGTTTAAAACCCCTCCAAAAGTTAGTAAAAGAGTATTACAGTGTTTTTTGAATATTTCTGTAATGCCTGATGGAAAGCATATTCTGTATCCAAATGACAAAACATTTAAAATTTAACACCTAATTTTTGTTTCCTTACTTTTTTCTTAATTTCTTTGCACCCGGTTTAACCTAAGGATATTCTTCTTTGTTAAACAATTATCAGGAGAGGTGTCCGAGTGGTTGAAGGAGCACGCCTGGAAAGTGTGTATACCTCTAAAGGGTATCGCGGGTTCGAATCCCGCCCTCTCCGCAAAAAGGGACTTCATTAAAGAGTCCCTTTTTTTCTATCTCAACCATTTTTTACTCTGGATGGATGTATGTCTTTGACTTGCAAAAAACAAAAGGATTGGCAAAATCCGCTTCATTAGTCCTTGTTAAAAGTTATTTACTATGACTACAAGAACTAAAGCGCTTGCCTTATTCCCCATAAAGAAATTACATTATTTTTCAGGCATAACCCTTGCTGTTTTCATCACCTTTCATTTGATCAATCATCTTGCTTCCCTCATGGGATCTGCCACTCACATAGAGTGGATGGAATTATTCAGGAAGGTTTACCGCCATCCCATCATCGAAACGTTATTAACGGCTGCTGTGGTTTTTCAGATAGCTACAGGTGTGAAATTACTTTCTAAAAAAAAGGAAAGAATAAAGGCCGAAAAGATACAAATATATTCAGGACTCTATTTATCATTTTTCCTTTTGGCACACGTATCGGCGGTGTTTGCAGGAAGATACCTTGAGCATCTTGATACTAATTTTTATTTTGCCGGAGTAGGGCTCAATTACTATCCGTCCGTTTTCTTTTTTATACCCTATTATTTCCTGGCTGTGTCGGCCATATTTTTGCACATTGCCAGCTTGCATTATTTAAAAACCAAATCGGTGTGGACTTCATACGTTATAGCAACTATAGGCATAATAACTTCAGTTCTGATTATTATTGGTTTCACAAATGAATTTCAATGGCTTGAAGTGCCTGTAGAGTATCAACATTTTATAGAAAAATATTTTGGAAAAGGCCATTGAAAGGTTTTAGTGCAAAGGACTTCGCAAGATTCGGGTTTTGAAGCCGAAGGAAGGTCAATAACTTTGTGTTACAAAACGCTAAGATCATGGAAACTCAAAAGGAGATTAACTATAAAAGGATTGCAGACTCGATTGATTTTTTCAAACAAAATTTCAAATCGCAACCAAGCCTTGAAGATGCAGCAGAACATGTGAATTTAAGCCCGTTTCATTTTCAAAGAATGTTCCAGGAATGGGCAGGCGTTACTCCAAAGCAGTTTTTGCAATACCTGAGTGTGGAGCATGCGAAGGAAATTCTAAAGAATTCCGGAGCAACACTTTTTGACACCGCTTTTGAAACAGGATTATCAGGTACAGGAAGGTTGCACGACCTTTTTATTAAGGTGGAAGGGATGACGCCCGGCGAATATAAAAACGGAGGAGAATTACTTAACATCAACTATAGCTTTGCAGAAAGCCCTTTTGGTCACATCATTGTAGCCTCTACACAAAAAGGAATCTGTCACATGGCCTTTGCTGATGAAGGAAGGGAAAAAGCATTTGAACAGCTACGATCAATTTTTCCTAATGCCAGATACAGCCAAAGTGTAGACAATATACAGCAAAACGCTTTATTTATTTTCGGTCTGGATTGGAGTAAGCAAAAGGAAATTAAACTTCATTTAAAAGGTACAGCCTTTCAGATCAAAGTGTGGCAAGCCCTTCTGGAAGTGCCGGCGGGCAAAATGACTACCTATTCTAACCTTGCACTGAAGGCGGGACATGAAGGGGCTTCGAGAGCAGTGGGCACTGCCGTTGGAAATAATCCTGTCGCATTTCTGATTCCTTGCCACAGGGTCATCAAATCTACCGGAGAAATTGGCCAATACCACTGGGGAAGTACACGTAAAACTGCAATTATAGGATGGGAAGCATCCCGAGCTTCTTTAATCAGTAGATAGCTTGAGTATGCACTAATTAAATTACTGATAATCTAAGTATTATGAAAAACATAATTCAACGACTGGAATCCAGAAGTTGGGATAACCTTCTGAAGGACCTTCGCCAAAACGGTTATGTATTAGCAACAAATATTCTCACGAAAGAGGAATGTAAAGATTTAATAGAAGCATATAATGACGACAATTTCTACAGAAAAACCATCAATATGGAGCGCTATCGTTTTGGAAAAGGGGAATATAAATACTTTGACTATCCTTTGCCTCAGCTTGTTACTAACATCCGTGAGTATGTCTATGCAAAAATTGTCCCGGTGGCAAATACCTGGATGAATGCGTTGAATATCAACGCAAATTTCCCATTAAAACACAGCGAGATGAAAAAACTTTGTCATGACCACGGGCAAAGTAAACCCACCGTTTTGATCCTAAAATATGGGAAAGGCGGATTCAATACACTTCACCAGGATCTTTATGGAGAAATTTATTTCCCGATACAATTGGTACTTTTCCTTAATGAAGAGGGTGAAGATTATACTGGAGGTGAATTTGTGTTAACAGAGCAAATTCCACGCGCGCAGTCAAAAGCAAACGTCCTGCGTCCAAAGCGGGGCGATATGTTGCTGTTCACCACAAATTTTCGCCCGGTAAAAGGAACAAGAGGATATTACAGGGTCAATATGAAACACGGCGTAAGCCCCTTGCACAGCGGGAAAAGACATACATTAGGAATAATCTTCCATGACGCGAAATCTTAATAAAAGGCAGGAGAAATGTCATTATTTATTTCCTCTCTTTTTATAAAAAATTTCCGAAATAAATAGGTATAGAGGTCAGATTCATTGTATTACATAAAACCTTTAATCAAACCCCTATTTATGAAATACTTTAAAACCCCTTACACTTTTTTTATTTTTTTATCTTTTTTCACTTGCTCAAGCCTTTTCTGCCTTTCACAATCCAATGATTCAAATGAGGAACAGCTAAATCCTTCTTTCGTGCAGCAAACGTCAGATGCAGACCGGTTAATTATTGAACATAAGTATGAGAAGGCCCTGACGATACTCGATTCACTTTCAATAATCTCTCCTGAGAATTTAATTCTTAAAGAGAGATCAGGGCTTTGTTATTACCGGTTAGGCATGTTATCACGAGCAAAAGATGTCTATAAAGAAATACTTAAAACTGATACTGCACATTCGGTTGCACTTAATCAGCTTGGTCAGATTTGTATTAAAGAAGGGAATTTGATGGAATCAATCCAATACTATAATCGTCTTACCCGGATTGACTCCACCAACAGTTATTATTTTAAGCAGTTGGGACAAATTCAAAGTAAAGCGGGAAGTATTTTGGGAGCCATAAGCATGTATTCAAAAACGTTGACATTGAATCCCAGGGACATTGAAGTATATGCCTCGCTCGCTGAACTTTTAATAGAAACAGAAATAATGGAAATAGCAGACAGTATAATAGGTATGGGCTTACAAGTGGACTCAACCAATTATAATTTGAAAATGCTGCAGGCAAAATCAGCTTTTCAACAAAATCGTTTCGAGGAAGTCACCGAAGTGATCGAAGGTATTTTGCATGAAAAAGACACAATACCAATTTTTGCCAATCTTCTCGGCTCAAGTTATTATAGATTGAAAGAATACAAAAAGGTGATTCCCTGCATGCAACTTCTCCTTAAATCAGATTACGACCAGGACTGGATTTATTTCTACCTGGGGATTGCTTATCGGGAAACTGGCAATGAGGAACTATCTACCCATCATCTTAAACTTGCTGTACAAAAAGGAATTTCTAAAAACATAGATTCCTATTATACCCAACTTGGCATTAGTTATGACAAAGCGAACGATTACTCAAATGCTATACTTTTAAGAAAGCTTATGAGTATGAACAAAACGAACTCCTGTTGTATAGAATAGCCACAGCTTCTGATAAGTATAGCAAGGACAAGAAAAAAGCGCTGGAATATTATGAAAAGTATCTTACTTCAGGCGATACAACCAAGGCACTTATAGAATATACCCAAAAACGTATTTCTCAATTAAAAGGAAAAGCGAAGCCTCAAGAACTAAGGGAATCTATGCCAGATAGCCTTGCTTATGATGCGGAGTGATTTTAATATTTTATAAAATTTTGCCTTGAAGCAGGTCTAGAAAGAACTAAATTTTGGAACTGTATAGTTTTTAATAGATTAAGGGCTGAAGCCCTGAAAATCAAAAAATCTTATCTATTCCCCGTCCTGAAGTACGGGGGCTAATCAGACTACAATTGTACTAATTGTTTATTCAATTGTTTTTACAAACTCCTCCAATCGTCTTCGGTACAGTTCCTCCTTCTCCTGCTCCTCTCTTAGGTAATCCATAATATTCAACGTTTTGCTATCATTCTCTTTTACTTGTTTCACGGGTATTACATACTCAATTTGAGGCTTTTCAAAATCCCTTGAGCTTTCCAGTGCCAAGCCTTTGTCTATTCCCTTTAATACTGCCCAGGAAAAAAGAATAAGGAAGATAATAAGAAGGATCATTTGCTATTTAATCAGTTAAAATATATCTCTTAAAGGCACCACCAAAAGAATTAGTTCCTTAACAATCGCCTCACAAAAAAAATCGCCCCCTATGACTAAAATTATAAAAGAAATTAAAATTTAAACTATATTGCCGGCTTTTTAACCTAAACCAAACATGCAACAAAACAAAGAAACAAGCTATGGCTCTGCCCTGGGGACCTTAGTTGTGGTATTTTTTTTCTGGGGATTTTCATCTTCCTCAAATGGTATTCTGATTCCTTTTTGCAAAACACATTTCAATCTTTCTCAATTTGAATCGCAACTGATAGATACTGCTTTCTACGGTGCCTATTTTGTAGGTTCTTTGATTTTATATCTTGCTTCCACTGGAGTCGGATATGATATTTTAAACAAAATAGGCTTTAAAAAAGGAATTATTTATGGCTTATTGCTTTCAGTATTTGGATCAGTTTGTGTTGTTCTTGCGGTGAATTCTGGACAATATGGTTTTATTCTGATGTCCATATTTATCCTGGTTTTAGGATTTTCTCTACAGCAAACAGCAGCGAATCCTTTTGTGATTGCGCTTGGTGAACCTGCCACCGGAGCTCATCGGCTCACCTTGGCAGGCGGTGTCAATTCTTTTGCTACAGCCATCGGCCCCATTGTAATTACCCTTGTGCTTTTTGGAGCTGTCGTAGCTACCGATGAACAAGTAGCAAATGCTGCAATAACTTCCATTAACTCCTTATATATAGGATTAGGCGTATTAATGTTAATTATTGCAGGGATCTTTGCCATAGCAAAAATGCCGAACGTTACATCTACCGGGGAATTTGAAAAGACAGGAAAAGCAACAAAAACCCTTTTATACATAACCGGAACAATTATAGCGCTTACAATTGTAGGATTTTTAATCGCCGAAAGTGCTGGAGAAACAGGAAAACTTATCCTTTTGGCGTTGATTGTTATAACCGTAATCGCCATATTATTGCAATCAAATGTCGCTGCTCAGAAAAATAGCGAAGGTTGGGGTGCGATGAAGTATCCTCAATTGGTATTGGGGATGATTGCAATTTTTGTTTATGTAGGTGTGGAAGTTACCATTCAGAGTAATATGGGTGCTTTGCTGGCGACACCCGAATTTGGAGGACTTAATGAATCACAGATCTCGCATTATATTTCTCTGTATTGGGGAAGTTTGATGATTGGCCGATGGACTGGAGCGGTAAGTGTATTTAACATAAGCAAATCTTTAAAAAATGTATTAACCATCATTGTTCCCTTTGTTGCTTTCGGTGTTATTTTGGGAGTAAATCATATAAGCGGTGTGGATGTAAGCGATTTATATATTTATGCAATTTGTATCATTATATTAATTGCTGCGAACTTCTGGGCGCAGGAAAAGCCGGCCAAACTGCTCATGATCTTAGGCGTAATCGGTGTCATCGCAATGCTCATAGGTTTATTTTTTTCAGGAATGGTTGGACTTTTTGCCTTTATCAGCGGAGGACTGGTCTGCTCAATAATGTGGCCATCTATATTTGCACTAAGTATTACCGGATTAGGGAAATTTACAAGCCAGGGTTCAGCGTTTTTAATTATGATGATCTTAGGTGGCGCTATCATCCCTACCTTACAAGGTTCATTAGCAGATTTCACAAACATTCATGCTTCTTATATTATCCCGGTTATTTGTTTTGCTTACCTGGGATTTTTTGGATGGAAAGTAGCAGCGGTTTTAAAAGCCCAGGGATTTGATGTAGAAAACACCGAAGTAAAAGGTGGACATTAACAACCGATGATTCAATTGATAGAAAGAAAGGGTTTTCTAAACGAAAACCCTTTTTTATTTAGTGATCTATATAAACATTCGTGCCTTATTTTAAATACACCTTTGATTCTTAGCGCTTTCCCCAATTCTCCCCGAAAAAATTTTCAGTAAAGAAATTAAAATAAACAAAGAAATTAAAATTTGAACTATATTAGGGGCTTTTTAACCGAAACCCTTGCCTATGAAACTGTCCCGGCGACTACCTCTTAAAAAAAATTGGAGCACATCCGGTCATTTTGTAGGTGCAATTAAAAAAACCTAAACATACTTTACGAATGAAACAAAACGAACAAACTAACTATGGCTCTGCTTTGTCTACCCTGGTTATGGTATTCTTCTTCTGGGGATTCCTGGCGGCGTCAAACGGGATCTTTATACCCTT
>Ga0196965_1000543_pt1 | contig 20724 bp, 18 predicted proteins | sample S1_20metaG_FD_148668 | JGI IMG/M metagenome (GOLD analysis project Ga0196965, IMG submission 148668) | Soil microbial communities from Anza Borrego desert, Southern California, United States - S1_20 | ecosystem: Environmental > Terrestrial > Soil > Desert | place: USA: California | collected... | reverse complement strand
CGGGGACAACCGGACCGGAGCGGGCGACGGCGACGACGAGCAGATCATCGTCGATCTCTCCTCCGTTCCCGGCCATGTCGCCTCGCTGGTCTTCACCGTGAACAGCTTTACCGGCGATACTTTCGACAAGATCGAGAACGCCTATTGCCGGCTGGTCGACGCCAGCAACGGCCAGGAGATGGCCCGCTACGACCTGACCGGCGCCGGCTCCCATACCGGCCAGGTCATGGCCAAGGTCAGCCGCACCGGCGGCGGCTGGGAGATGAAGGCGATCGGCGAGAAGACCTATGGGAGGACCTTCCACGACATGATGCCCGCCATTCTCGGCCAGCTCTGATCTTTCCCGGGGAGGTCGAAAATGCAGCTTCAGCGCGGCGCGAATACCGCGGTCGGAACCGGCGCCGTCAGCGTCGACGTCAATGTCGGCGGCGATCCGTCGGCGGACATCTCCGCCTATCTGCTGAACGAGGGCGGCAAGGTCCGCGGCGACCATGACATGGTCTTCTTCAACCAGCCCTCCGGAGCGGACGGAGCGGTCAGGCTGAGCGGCGGCCGGTTCGACGTCGACCTCGACCGAATCCCCGCCGACATCGCCCGCATCGTCTTCTGCGTCACCATCGACCAGGCCCAGGGCGGCAAGTCGCTGGCCGCGCTCCGCCAGGCCGGGATCAGCGTCGCGCGGGGGGACGGTACCGTCGTCGCCGACTATCCCCCCGATCTGGCCGGGGCGACCGAGGCGGCGATGACCTTCGGCGAGCTCTACCGGCGCGGCGGCGAGTGGAAGTTCCGGGCCGTCGGCCAGGGCTTCAACGGCGGCCTGGCGCCGCTTGCGAGGTCGTTCGGGATCGACGTCGCCGACGAGCCCGCGCCGGCCCCGCCGCCGCCGCCGCCCGCGGCCGCTCCTCCTCCTCCGCCGCCCGCCGCCGCGCCGGCGCCGCCGCGCCCCGTCAGCCTCTCCAAGGTGAGCCTGGAGAAAAAGGGTCAGACGGTCAGCCTCGAGAAGCGCGGCACAAGCTTCGGCGAGATCGTCATCAACCTGAACTGGACCCGCGGCCGCAAGGGCTTCTTCGGCGGCGGCGCGGTCGATCTCGATCTCGGCTGCCTGCTGGAGATGGCGAACGGCCAGAAGAGCGTCGTCCAGGCCCTCGGGCGGATGTTCGGAAGCTATCATCAGCCCCCCTTCATCGCGCTCGACGGCGACGACCGCACCGGCGACGTCTCGCAGGGCGAGACGATGCGGATCAACGGCGCCTACTGGAACGAGATCGCCCGGGTCGCGATCTTCGCCAACATCTACGACGGCGTTCCCAACTGGCAGCAGACCGACGCCCTCGTCACCGTGACCATGCCCGATCAGCCGCCGATCGAGGTCAGGATGACGGAAGGCCGCAACGACAAGAGGCTGTGCGGCATCGTTTTGCTCGAGAACGACCGCGGAACGCTCAAGGTCACGCGCATCGTCGATTATTACAGGGATCAAAGCGAGCTTGACAGAGCCCATGGCTGGGGCCTGCGCTGGGTCGCCGGCAGCAAGGACTGAGCTTGGCCAAAGGAATGACCATTGATTAGGAAATATTATACCGGCTCGCTGATCTTCACGGCCGTCTGCCTCGCGCTCGGCGCCTGGCTCGGCTGGGAGCTGACCGGCACCGTCGTTGGGACGCTCGGGATCGTCTGGATCGTCCTGGTCCTCGGAGTCCTCGAAGTCTCGCTTTCGTTCGACAATGCGGTGGTCAACGCCACCGTGCTCAAGGACATGGACGAGAAGTGGCGCCGCCGCTTCCTGACCTGGGGCATTGCGATCGCCGTGTTCGGCATGCGGATCATCTTCCCGGTGGCGATCGTCGCCATCGCCGCCTCGCTGAACCCGATCGACGCCGTTCGCCTCGCGGCGACCGAGCCCGAGACCTATGAGCGCCTGATCCATGAGGCGCATGTCGGGATCGCGGGCTTCGGCGGCGCCTTCCTGGCCATGGTCGGCCTCAAATTCTTCTTCGATTCCGACAAGGAGGTGCACTGGATCGCGGCTGTCGAAGCGCAGCTTTCCAAACTGTCCAGCATCACGGCGATCGAAATCGCCGTCCTGCTCGGCGCCTTGTGGGCGATTTCGAGCGCTCTGCCGGCGGAAACGGCCAACACCTTCCTGATCGCCGGCATCGCCGGCCTCCTCACCTTCATTGGCGTGGAAGCGATCGGCGAGCTGCTCGAAGGCGAGGAAGACGTGCTGACCGGACAGGTGGTCCGCTCCGGAGCCGCCTCATTCCTTTACCTCGAGGTGCTGGACGCCAGTTTCTCGTTCGACGGCGTGATCGGCGCCTTCGCCTTGTCGAACAACATCTTCATCATCGCCATCGGTCTCGGCATCGGCGCGATGTTCGTCCGGTCGATGACCATCATGCTGGTCGATAAGGGTACGCTTTCCGAATATCGCTTTCTCGAGCATGGCGCCTTCTGGGCGATCATCGCGCTGGCCATCATCATGCTCGTGTCCGCGATTCCGGGCGCCCACATCCCCGAGACCATCACCGGCCTGATCGGCGCGGTGCTGATCGGTTCGGCCTTCTGGTGGTCGGTTCGGCACAACCGGCTCAATCCGGAAACCGAGGGCGCGGATGCGCTCGACCCGGTCATGCCGGACGGCGGCCATGGCCGCTCGACCGAGGCCCCGACCCCGTCCGGCCGCACCCCGGCCTGATCTCAATCGCACAGCAGGAGCTTCTTCAATGTCGATCAGCCTCGGAAAAGGTGCCAATATCAGCCTCGACAAGGAGGAGCCGGGTCTCACCAGGATCCTGATCGGGCTCGGCTGGGACACGCGCTCCACCGACGGCGAGGATTTCGACCTCGATGCCAGCGTCTTCCTGCTTGGCGAGTCGGGCAAGGTCCGCGGCGACCATGACTTCATCTTCTACAATCAGCTCAGATCGTCCGACGGGTCGGTCGAGCATACCGGCGACAACCGAACCGGCGAGGGCGACGGCGACGACGAGGCGATCAAGGTCAACCTGAGCCAGGTCCCGGCCGAGATCACGAAGCTCTCGGTGGTCGCGACGATCCACGACGCGGCGGCGCGCAAGCAGAATTTCGGGATGGTGCAGAACGCCTTCATCCGGGTCGTCAACGACGCCACCTCGCGCGAGATCAGCCGCTACGACCTGGCCGAGGATTGCTCGACCGAGACGGCGATGATCTTCGGCGAGATCTACCGCCACGGCGGCGAGTGGAAGTTCCGCGCGGTGGGGCAGGGCTATCAGGGCGGACTCGCCGCGCTGGCCCGCAATTTCGGAGTCAACGTCGGCTGAACGCCGGCAATCGAGGAGCAGACCAGTGGCAGTATCTTTGAGCAAGGGCGCGAATGTCAGTCTCAGCAAGGAGGCGCCGGGGCTCCAGTCCGTCCGCGTCGGCCTCGGCTGGGACCAGCGGGTCACCGACGGCAGCGCCTTCGATCTCGACGCGAGCGTCTTCCTGCTCGCCGAAAACGGCAAGGTGCGCTCGGACGCCGATTTCGTCTATTTCAACAACCTCAAGGCCGCCGACGGCGCCGTCGAGCATCATGGCGACAATCTGACCGGCCAGGGCGAGGGCGACGACGAGGTGGTCAGCGTCCATCTCAGCCGAATCCCGGCCGACGTGACCAAGATCAGCTTCGCCGTCACCATCTACGAGCCCGACGTGCGCAACCAGAATTTCGGAATGGTCTCCAATGCCTTCATCCGGGTGGTCAACGCCGACGGCGGCGCCGAGCTGGCGCGGTACGACCTTTCGGAAGACGCCTCGACCGAGACGGCGATGGTGTTCGGCGAGCTCTACCGCCACGGCGGCGAGTGGAAGTTCAGGGCGGTGGGGCAGGGCTTCAACGGCGGCCTGGGCCCGCTTGCCCGGTCCTACGGCGTCAACGTCTGATCTCCGGGTCGCGCCCGGCGAAGCGGCGGCCCGGCCATGCCTGACCTAGCCCCGGGCCAGCGAGTCTCGATCGACAAGCCCCGGCTCGAGCTGATGCTGGAAGGGCCTCGGCTGGCTTCGCTTCAAAGCGAGATCGGATCGATGCTGGTCGGGCTCGACAGCGCCCGGCGGAGCGCCGCCTCCTTCGCCGCCCTCGAGCTCGGCGCCCGCGAGCTCAGGCCCGGCGTGACCTTCGGCGATTCCGGCGAGCTTCGCCTCGATCTCGACGCCCTCCCGCCCGACGTCGACCGCCTGCTGCTGATCCTCTTCCTCCAGCGCGGCCCGGGCCAGGGCCTGAGCTTCCGCGATTTCGAGTCGCTGACGGCGACGTTCGGGGACTGGCGACTGAACCTCGATCTCACCAACCGGGGCGAGGCGGCGCTGATCGTCGCGGAGATCTACCGGCGCGATTCCGGCTGGCGGCTGGCCGGCAACGGCCAGGGCTTCGTCGGGGGGCTGGCGGCGCTCAAGTCCGCGCTCTCGCTCGACATTCCGGTTCCCGCCCCTCCCGACCGCCGCCACGGCCCTTATGGCGACCGCGGCCCGGATCGCCATCCGCCCGGCTCCTCCTTCTCCGGCAGCGGCTTCGCGGTCGACCCGCACCACATCCTCACCAATGCCCATGTCGTCGACGGCGCCTGCAAGATCGACGCGGCGAGCGACCGGTTCACCGCCCCGGCCGAGGTCGTCCTCTCCGATCCGCGCAACGACATCGCCCTGCTGCGCATCGAGCGCGACCTGCCCGCCTCGGCCCGCTTCCGCTCGGCGATCGACATCCATCTGGGCGAGGACGTCATCGTGCTCGGCTTCCCGCTCCAGGGGCTGCTCGGTTCGGGACCGCAGGCGACCGGCGGCAACGTCTCGGCGCTGTGCGGGATCGGCAACGACACCAGCGTCATGCAGTTCAGCGCTCCGATCGCGAGCGGCAATAGCGGCGGCCCTATCCTCGACCAGTCCGGACTCGTCGTGGGGCAGGTCCATTCCTCCCTCAACATCGACCGGCTCCGGGAAGGCGGGAGCAATGCCGAGAATATCAACTTCGGGGTGAAGGGCGCGGTCGTCCGCTCGTTCCTGGCCACGATGGGGATCGAGCCGCAGCTCGATCCCGGCGGCCCGTCGCGCACCCGCGCGGACATCGTCCGCGAAGCCCGCGCCTTCATCTACCGCATCCAGTGCCAGGCCTGACCGACGGACCGTCGCAGCGGACGGTGATTCTCGACAATGGGGTGCTGACGCTCTCCGTCGCGCAGGCCGACTGGCCGCTCGACCGGCTGTGCGGCTTCGCCGCCCGCCGCAACCCCAAACGCGGCTTCCTGATCGTCTCGAAAGTGCTGGGCCGGCACGTTCCCGCACGCCCGTCCGAAATGCGGGCGGCGCTTCGGGATCTGGCGGCGAAGGTCCCCGGCGAGCTTCCGGAACCGATTCTGGTCGTCGGCCTGGCCGAAACCGCGGTCGGGCTCGGCCAGGGCCTGTTCGAGGAGCTCCGCCGGGGCGGAATGGATGGCGGCTTCCTCCATTCGACTCGCCAGATCGTCGATCATCCGCTCCTGTGCCGCTTCGAGGAGCCGCACAGCCACGCCTCGGCCCATCTGCTCTACCGGCCCACGCCCGAGACGATCGACCTCGCGGCGATCCGCTCGCTCCTCATCGTCGACGACGAGGTCTCCACCGGCACCACCCTTCGCAACCTCGCCATCGCCCTCGCGCCGGGGCTGCCGCGCTGCGAACGGATCGTGGTCGCGACCTTCACCGACTGGTCGAGCTCGACCTCATGGCTCGAGGGCATGCCGCACCCCGCCCGATGCGTCAGCCTGCTTCGCGGAAGGCTCGACTGGACGCCCACCGCCGCGCCGGCGGCGGCCACCGCCGCCTTCGATTCCGCCGCCGGAGCGCTCGGCTCGCTGCCTCGCCCCGGCCCGTTCGGCCGCGTCGGCACCGTCGGCCCGGCGCCCTCGCGACTGCCCGTCGATCCGCCGCTGCCGCCGGGCAGCGCTCTCCGGGTCGTCGGCACGGGCGAGTTCACCCACCCCCCGTTCCTGCTGGCCGAGCGGCTCGAGCAGGCCGGGCACGACGTCGTCGTTCATGCCACCACCCGAAGCCCGGCCCATATCGGCGGAGCGATCCGCCACGCCCTCGCCTTCGAGGACAATTATGGCAGCGGCATCGGCAATTTCCTGTACAATGCCGATCCGGCGGAGGCGCGGCTCTCGCTGATCTGCCACGAAACGCCGCCCGGCACCCTCGATCCCGCCCTGGTCGCGGCGCTGGGCGCCCGGACGATCTACTTCGGAGGGAATGAGTAAGTGCGGGCCATCGCCCTCGTCGATCTTGACGACACGTTGTTTCAGACACTCGGCAAATGTCCGCCGGACGTCGCCGTCGAGGCGCTCGCGCCGATCGGCTATGCCGCCGACGGGTCCCCGCTCAGCTATGCGACTCCACGCCAGCTGAGCTTCCTCGCCTGGATTTCGGAATCGGCCCTGCTGGTGCCGGTCACCGCGCGAAGCCGCGATGCGCTCGAGCGGGTCCGAATATCCTGGTCGAGCGCCATCTGCGCCCATGGCGGAATGATCCTGGACGGCGGCGGGGTTGCCGACCAGCGCTGGCGGGCGCGGATGGCGGCCGAGGCCGGCGCCCATGCCGAAAGCCTCGCGGCCTTGTCGGAGCGGGTCGCTGCCGAGGCCGGGGACGCGCCGATCCGGGTTCGGGTGCTGGAGGAGGAGCAGGTGCCGCTCTACGTCCTCGCCAAACATGGTTCGGGCGACGCCGAGGCGCTCGCCGCGGTCGTCGACCGGGTGGTTCCGGAGGTGCCGGCGGGCTGGACGGTGCACCGCAACGGCAACAATGCCGCCTTCCTGCCGCCCTTCCTGGGCAAGGAGCATGCCGTCGCCTGGCTTCTTCCGGAGCTGCGCCGCCGGCATCCCGACGCTCCGGTGATCGGCATCGGCGACAGTCTCACCGACGCGCCTTTCATGCGATTATGCGACTTCGCGATGATGCCGACGGGCTCGCAGCTCGCCGCCGCCGCCTTCGCGCGGGCGGCATGATCGCGCCCAGCATCAGGCCGCCGGCCGAGCCCGGCTTTTCGGGCAGCTATCCGCCCGAGGACGTCACCTTCCTGCTGAAGCCGGTCGACCTTCGGGCGACGGAAGTGGCCGAGAAGGAGCGGCTGATCCAGAGCGGCCGGCGCCATTATTCCGAGATGATCGCCCCGGAAAGTCCGCCCGGCCCGGCTTACATGGCGCTTTACGAGCAGGCGCTCGCCCGCAACGGCGGGCGCCTGGCGGACGATATCGCCGCTCTGGCGAAGGCTCTGGCCGACCGTGCCGCCGGCCGGCCGGAGATCGTCATCGCCTCGCTCGCCCGCGCCGGCACTCCCATCGGCGTGCTGCTGCGCCGGGCGGTCGAGCGGCTGGGCATCGCGGCGGTCCACTATTCGATCAGCATCATCCGCGACCGCGGCCTCGACGAGGCGGGTCTGGCCCATATCGCCGCCCGCCACGATCCGAGCGACGTGGTCTTCGTCGACGGCTGGACCGGCAAGGGCGCCATCGCCGGCGAGCTCCACCGAAGCCTCGCCGGCTGTCCCCTGGGGTTCCGGCCCTGGCTGGCGGTGATCGCCGATCCGGCCGGGCGGGCCGATCTCGCCGCCACCGAGGAGGATTATCTCATCCCCTCAGGCCTTCTGAACTGCGTCGTCTCCGGCCTCGTCAGCCGGAGCATCCTCAACTCGGATCTGGTCGGGCCGGGCGAGTTCCACGCCTGCGTCTATTATCCCCAATATTCGGGTGAGGACGTGTCGGCGGCGTTCGTGGCCGTGGTCGACGGGCTCGCCGCGACGCGCCGGCCGCGCCCGCTCCGCCTTCCCCAGGCGGACCGGGCGGCGCGCTGCGACGAGGAGATGGCCGGGCTCATGGCGAGGTTCGCGATCGAGGACCGCAACCGGATCAAGCCGGGAATCGCCGAAGCGACACGGGCGGTGCTCCGGCGGGTGCCCGACCGGCTGCTGCTCCGCGATCCGGCCGATCCGGACGTTCGCCACCTCGTCCACCTGGCCCGGGAAAAGGGCCTCGAGGTGGAGCTGCTCGACCCGCAATCCTCCTTCCGCGCGGTCAGCATCATCAGGGAGCTGCGGCCGCGATGAGCCGCAGCCCCGACCGCACCGAAGCCATCGCCCTCGGCGCGACCCTCTATCTGCCGGGCACTAGGCAGCATCTCGCCCCGATCGCGCTCGGCCGGCGCTACAAGCTTCGCTCGGCGGTCATCTGCCTCGAGGATTCGATCCGCCGCGACGAGGCGCCGGCGGCGATGCGCAACGTCGCCGCGCTGCTCGGGGCGCTTCCCGGCGACGGCTCCCGCCCGATGCTCTTCATCAGGCCGCGCGACCCGGCGATGCTCGAGGCGCTGCTGAGGCTGGACGGGATCGAGCGGATCGACGGCTTCGTCCTGCCCAAGGCGACGGCGGACAGCCTTCCGGACTATCTCGCCTGCCCGCTCCACGCGCATCACCGGCTCATGCCTACCCTGGAGACCCGCGAGATGTTCGATCCCGCCGAGGTCAGGCGCCTGCGCGACCAGCTTCTGGCGGTCCGGCCGCGCGTGCTGGCGCTCAGGATCGGCGGCAACGACCTGCTGCGGTTATTGGGCGCTCGGCGTTCCTCGGTACGCACCCTCTACGAAGGCCCGCTCGCCGCCACCGTCGCCGGCCTGGCCGCCGCCTTCGCGCCTCACGGCTTCGCGCTATCGGCGCCGGTCTTCGAGCATTTCGCCGGGGACGCCCTGCTTCGCGAGGAAGTGGAACGGGATATCGAGCACGGGCTGGTCACCAAGACGGTGATCCACCCGCGCCAGATCGCCGTGGTCGAAGCCGCTTATGCCGTCGCCCGCGAGGAGCTGGCCGAGGCCAAGGCGATCCTGGCGCCGGACGGCCCCGCCGTCTTCGCGCTCGCCGGATCGATGTGCGAGCCCGCCACCCACCGGCCCTGGGCGCTCACGATCGTCCGCCGCGCCGAGATTTTCGGGATCAGGCGCGAGCCCGAGACGATCGCCGCGGTCCTCTAGGCCCTACTCGCTCAATCGAATGGCGATTCCTGTGAGCCGTATTGCCGGTCGATGAAGCCGATGTTGGTCGAGAAGGCGTTGACGTTGTCGCGCGCCAGCATCTTCGAGATTTCGCGGAGGCGCGCGGTCATCTTCTCGAGGCGCTCGTTGAGCTGGAAGCTGGCCGAGCGGCCGGTCTCGCGGAACACCTCGGCCCGGTGCTCGGGGGGGATGTCGACATAGCTTTGCAGGAGCCGGGGCAGATGGACCGAGCGGATCCGGTCGAGCTCCTTGAGCTCCGTGGTGAGGCCGCGCTTGGCGGCGCGCTCCTCCAGGTCGGCGACCTGATTGACGATCAGCATGGCCAGATCTCGCGATGAATCCGGAATGCGCTCGTCGTTAAGATCGAAGTTCAGGCGCGGCGGAGCGGGCGCGGGCCGCGGCTCCGCCGGAGGCGGCGGCGCGGGGGGCTCGGCAGCGAAGCCGAGCGCCCTGAGCAGTCGCTGGAAGAAGCCGTCATTCGCCATCGCGCCCTCTGTAGGGACCAACGCCGGATTCAAAAAGCCTTTCCCCCATCATTGCGCGGCCCGCGGCGCCAGCACCTCGTCGAGCACGCCCGCCAGGGTCTCCAGCCGGTAGGGCTTGAACACGACCGGGCGGCCCGCCCCTCCGGCGCGGGTGATCTCGTCGCTATAGCCGGTGGTGAGGACCACGGGGATTCCGGGCAGCACCGGGCCGAGGGCGTCGGCAAGCTCGATGCCGCTCATTCCGGGCATGACGACGTCGGTGAAGACCGCGTCGAATCCGCCCGTCCGGGCCATCTCCAGCGCTTCCGCGCCGGTCCGCGCCCGCATCACCCGGTGGCCGAGCTCGGCCAGCAAGGTTTCGGCGAAGGCGCCCACTTCCTCATTGTCGTCGACGAGGAGGATCCGGCCGGTGCGGTGCTTGCGCTCGGCGCCGGGCTCGGGCCGCTCGACCGGCGCGCCGCCGCCTTCGCTGCAGGGCAGGATCAGGGTGACGGTCGTGCCTTCTCCGACCACGCTCTCCACCTGCACGTCGCCGCCGGTCTGCGCGGCGAAGCCATAGACCTGGCTGAGGCCTAGACCGGTGCCCTTGCCGACCGACTTGGTGGTGAAGAAAGGCTCGAAGATCCGGCCGAGCACCTCCTCCTCGATTCCGGTGCCGTTGTCGCTCACGGCGACGAAGATGGCGGGGCGGCCGTCGGCGAGGGGAGGGGCCTCGCCGGTGTGAAGGGTGAGGGCGCCGCCCTCGGGCATCGCGTCGCGGGCGTTGACGGCGATGTTGAGGATCGCCGATTCGAGCTGCGCCGGATCGGCCTCGATCGCGCACAGGCCCTCGGCGAGATCGGTGCGGATCTCGACCCGCTCGCCCAGGGTGCGGTCGAGGAGGTCGGTCATGCCGCTGATATGGGCGTTGAGGTCTATCACTTCGGGCTTGAGCGGCTGGCGGCGGGCGAAAGCGAGGAGCTGTCCGGTCAGGGCGGCCGCCCGGCCGGCGGTCTGGACGATCGCCTCGGCGAAGCGGATTCGCTTGGCCTCGGCGATGCCGGGGCGCCGCAATATGTCGGCCGAGCCCTGGATGACGGTGAGCAGGTTGTTGAAATCGTGGGCGATGCCGCCGGTCAGCTGGCCGAGCGCCTGCATCTTCTGCGCCTGGCGCAATTGCTCCTCGGCATGGGTCCGCTCCTCGACCTGGACCTGGAGCTCCGCATAGGCGCCGCTCAGCGCCAGGGCCCGCTCCTCAAGCTCCCGGTTGGCGCGGCGAAGGGCGGTGTGGGCGATGCCGAGGACCAGCGCGACGAGGGTCGCCATCAGAACGAGAAGCCCGATATAGCCGTAGCGGGTCAGCCGCCGCGACAGCGGCTCCTGCACCGCGCCGAGATAGACGGCACCGATCCGCTCGCCGCCCCGCACCACCGGCACCGCCGCCTCGACGTCGTTGGCGATGTCGGGACGGGCGCCGAGCGTTCGCGGCAGAGCGCCCGGCCGGCGCTCGAAGCCCGCGAACAAGGTCCGTTCCGGCGTGTAGATGCCGGCGGCGTTGATCTGCGGGTTGACCTTCAGCGCGTCGACCGCCTCCTGTGCCGCGGCGGCGTCGCCGAAGTCCAGGGCGGCGGTGACGCTTGCGGCGAGGATGTCGGCCTGGACGCTCGCCTCGCGCAATTTCTGTTCGCGATAGGCGCCTTCGTTCTGGAAAATGACGGCGAGTCCGATCGCCAGCAGCAGAAGCGCCATCAAGCCGGCGGCGGTCGGCACGTTCGGCCAGCGGTCGGCGAGCCGGGTGATCGGCCGCATCAGGGCCTCTGCCGCACGGCGAGGGCGATGCGGAGCAGGCGCGAGCTGATCGCGACCCCGCTCTTCGCCGCCAGCGCCTCGTCGATGTTGAAGCGCACCCGCCCCTGGTGAATGACGAAGTGGATCATGCCGGCCTGGGCTCCGCCGCGGGCGTCGGTGACGGTCAGCATAGGCTTGCCCTGCAGCCCCTGAAGCAAGGCGGGCGCGCTCCCCTGAACGAAGGCGACATGGCAGCCGGCGGCCTGGCCCGGCGCGCTGAGGCGCCGCACCTGGAGGGGATGGCCGTCGACCTGCTGGCCGCGCGCCGCCTCGTCGATCAGCCGCCCGAACGGATCGCCGCCGAGGATGCAGATCTGGACCGGAGCGCCCGGACGCGGGCGGGCCGCGGCGGGCCAGTCGACATAGGCCGGGAATTTGGTCAGGAAGGCCGCCTTGACCGCGACGTCGCTCGGCGGCGCCGCGGCCGGTGCCGGCGAGGCGAGCATCGCCAGGGCCGCCGGGAGGAGGCGAAGCAGGCGCCGCGGCCTCGGAGCGTGTGGCCAGGCCATCAGAAGCGGAGCCGGGTGCCGATATAGACGCTGCGCCGGATGCGCTGCGCCCTCGTTGTGTCGTTGCTCTCGACATGGCTCTTGTGGAGCAGGTTGCTGCCGGCCGCGAAGAGCTCGACCGGGTCCGAAACCCGCCACCCCAGCCGGGCGTCGGCCTCGACATAGCCGCCGATGCCGCTGGCGCCGAGATCGTCGACTCCGCGCACGCCGAGATCGAGCTGCAGCCGGCCGGTCACGTCGAGCTGTGAACGGGCGATGATCTGGTAATCGGGATCGGCGCCGAGGGAGGCGCGGTCGGAGAGGTCGACGGCGCCGTTCTTGAGCCGGAAATCCTTGTTGAGCGTGGCCGCGCCCAGGCTGGCCCGCCAGCGGCTCGACAGCTGGTGCGTCAGCCAGGCCTCCACTCCGTAGGTCCGCCCCTCGAGGCTGTTCTGAAGTCGGATGGGGAGCGGATTGCCGGTGAACTCGGTGGTTCGGATATCGTCGTAGAGATTGTAGAAGACCGACACCGAAAGGGTGGTCGACGGCCCCGGCTGGCCTCGATAGCCCGCTTCGAAGGCGATCAGCTTCTCGCTCTCGAAATTGGTCGCTTCGGCGAGCAGCGGCAGGAAGACGAGCTGGCGGTCGATGCGCGAGGGAGTCCGCACCGCCCGCGACACCGCGCCCCACAAGGTCGCGCGGTCGCTGGGCCGCCAGGCGAGCCGCAGGTTCGGCAGGAACTGCACGCCGCTGAAGGAGGAGCGTTCCAGCTTGACCCCGGCGATCACGTCGAGCCGCCGGGTCAGACCGAATCGGTCCTGGACGAACGCGTTCATGATCCACAGTCGCCGACTCTGAGGGTCGAGGTGGAAACCATTGAGATTATTTATGAACTCGTCTTGGGTCGTGCGCAGGCCGCCGCCCACGACGAGATGGTGCGAGCCGAATCGGGCATTGAGCTGGGCCTCGAGGTCGAACGTCTCCAGGGCGTCGGAGACGAGGGCGAAGCGGCGGCGGTAATCGTCGTAATAGGCCTGGACCTGGAGCGAGCGGTCCCCGGCGAAGCGGTGGGTCCAGCGCGCGAGCAGATTGTGGCCGCGGTCGCCGTCGCCGGGCAGGAGATCGACGTCGGTGTCGAAGATGTCGCCCTGGACGGTGAAATGGTCGGCGGCGCCTTCGAAATCCGCCCGGAAGCCCGCCTGCCAGCCTGAGAAATCGTCCTCATTGTCGGGCGCCGGTCCGGCCGGCATGTTCTCGCGGTCGAAGCCGTTGGCATAGACCCGCACCGCGCCGTCGTCGCCGAGGCCGGCGCCGTAGCGCAGCGCCAGAGTGCGCTCGCGCGGACCGGCCGTGCCTCGGACCAGCCCGCCCAGGGTCTCGCGAGCGTCGCGGGTGGCGACGCTGACCACGCCGTTCACCGCATTGGGGCCGTAGAGCGTGCCGCCCGGGCCGCTGATCACCTCGATCTGCGCGACATCCTCGAGCAGGGGCGAATAAAGCTCCCAGAACACCCCCGAATGGAGGGTCGTGTAGACGCTGCGCCCATCGATCAGGACGAGCAGCTTGTTCGAGCTTTCGGCGCCGTTGAAGCCGCGCGACGTCACGGCGAACTGCCGGGCGTCGAGCTGCTGAACCTGCAAATTGGGGGCTAGGCGCAGAGCCTCGGGAAGCGAGGTCGCGGCCGAGCGGACGATATCGTTGCCGGTGATGACGAAGATCGAGGTCGGGGCGCGGCTGATCGGCTCGGCCTGCTTGGACGCGGAACGGACCTCGATCTGCGCCAGCTGCTCGATCGACAGGTCGCGCAGATCCTCGACCGTCTCCGGCTCCGCGCCAGGGGTGTGGGCAAGAGCGGGGCGGGCGAGCGCGAGCAGCGCCGCGCCTGTCGCCAGAGCAGCGCAACGCTTCCGCATCATGTGATTGCGCTTCAACGGAAAAATCCCCCCGCCGCTATGTCCTCCGCGGCGGGGCCGACGTCAAGCACAGGGGTTAGGGTGTGACCGGTTTCCGGTGAATTTCCTCCGGCGCGTTGGCGACCAGGGACAGCATCGCCGTCCAGGCGGCGACATTCTGCCGGAGCTGCCCGGGATCGACCTTGTCGAGCGTGTCGTCGGGCGTGTGGTGATAGTCGAAATAGCGGGTGCCGTCCTGCTGGAGGTCGACAGCCGCGACTCCGGCGGCGACCCAGGGGCCGAGATCCACGCCTCCCGTCGCGGGGGTGGTGGAGCGCGCGATCCCGAGCGGTGCCAGCGCCGTGGCGACGCGTTCGGCAAGCGCGGCATTGGCCGCGGCGAAGCCGGGGTCCATCCGCCACACCCGGTCGGCTCCGAAATCGGATTCGGAGACGAAGACGATCTTCTCGTCCTTATGAGCCTGGAGATAGGCCTTGTTGCCGTAGCCGCCCACTTCCTCGGAGCCGAACCAGACGACACGGATGGTCCGCCGCGGCCGGCCCGCCGCCATGATCCGCCTCGCCGCGGCCGCGGTGATGGCGACTCCGGCGGCGTTGTCGAACGCCCCGGTGCCGAGGTCCCAGCTGTCGAGATGGCCGCCGATGAGGACGATTCCGGCGTCGGCGTCGGTTCCGCGAACTTCCGCGACGACGTTGCCGGACTCGCGCATGCCGAGATTGCGCGGAGTGAGGAGCAGCCGCATCGTCACCGGCTTGCCGCGCTTCAGCACCCGCTCGAGCTGCTCGGCGTCGGGGAGCGAAAGGGCGGCGGCCGGGATCGGCCTCGCGCCCTCGCTCCAGGTCTGGGTGCCGGTATGGGGATTGCGGTGATAGTCGGTGCCTAGAGAGCGGATGACGATCGCCGCGGCGCCCTTCCGGCTGGCGACGGAGGGGCCGGTGCGCCGCACTCCGCCGAAAAAGCCATATTGGGAGCCGTCCTGGGTCGGAGTCATCTTGTGGGTGACGAAGACAATCTTGCCGCGGACGTCGGAGTCCCGCGCCGCCTCGAGCTCGGCGAGCCCGTCGAAGGCGATCACCTGGCCGGTCACCCCGCCCGCCGGCGTCGCGCCGCTGTTGCCGAGCGCCGTCACGGCCAGCTTCTGCGGGAAGGGCGCGACGATCTCGGCCCGCTCCTCGCCGCGCACCCAGACCGGCATTTCATAGGTCTCGACATGGACGTTGGCGAAGCCGAGCGCCTTCAGCCGCCTAACCGCCCATTCCCGGGCGCGGGCCTCGGCCTCGGTTCCGGCGGGGCGCGGCCCTACCTCCGTCGTCAGCCCCTCGACGATGTCCCAGGCGACCTGGTCATCGAGGGCGGAGTCGCGAAGCCTTTCGGCCTGGTTGAGGCCCTGGGCAAGAGCGGGAAAGGCGAGGAGGGCGGCGGCGGCGAGCAGAAGGGTCTTTGTCATGGGCGGGCCGTAGCCACTCCGTCATTGCGGCGGAAGCCGGAATCCATGAACACGGCGGTCCGTGACCTCGCGCCGTCCTGTTCATGGACCGGCTCAAGCCCTGGATGACGGAAGGGGAGAGGGTGACAATCCAGCCTCCGCCCACTAGTTAGGCGCCACACCCGCATTCCCGCACAGATTCTTCGAAAGGCCGCGCCGCCATGGCCGCACAGTACAGCTTCGTCATGAAGGGCATGACCAAGACCTTTCCGGGCGCGCCCAAGCCCATCCTCAACAACATCCACCTGCAATTCTATCCGGATGCGAAGATCGCGATCATCGGGCCGAACGGCTCGGGCAAGTCGACCCTGATGAAGATCATGGCCGGCCGCGACAAGGATTTCACCGGCGAGGCCTGGCCGGGGGAGGGGATCAGGGTCGGCTATCTCGAGCAGGAGCCGCAGCTCGACCCGACCAAGACGGTCAAGGAGAATGTCATGGACGGCGTCCGCCCCGTCGCCGACATGATGGACCGCTTCAACGAGATTTCGACCATCATGGGCGATCCGCCCGAGGACGTGGATTTCGACGCCCTGATGACCGAGATGGGCGAGCTCCAGGAGAAGATCGACGCGGTCGACGGCTGGTCGCTCGACAACCAGCTCGAGATTGCCATGGATGCCCTGCGCTGCCCGCCGGGCGATTCCGAGGTCACCAACCTGTCGGGCGGCGAGAAGCGCCGGGTGGCGCTCACCCGCCTGCTGCTCGAGAAGCCGGACATCCTGCTCCTCGACGAGCCGACCAACCATCTCGACGCGGAGAGCGTCCAGTGGCTGGAGAAGCATCTCGTCGACTATGTCGGAAATGTGATCCTCGTCACCCACGATCGCTACTTCCTCGACAATGTCGTGAACTGGGTGCTCGAGCTCGATCGCGGCCGCTACTATATCTACGAGAGCAACTATTCGGGCTATCTGGAGAAGAAGGCCAAGCGGCTCGAGCAGGAAGAGCGCGAGGAGCAGGGCAAGCAGAAGGCGATCCAGGAGGAATTGGACTGGATCAGGCGTTCGCCCAAGGCGCGCCAGACCAAGTCCAAGGCCCGCATCAAGGCGTTCGACGAACTGGTCGAGGCGCAGGAGAACCGCACTCCCGGCAAGGCGCAGATCCTCATCCAGGTGCCCGAGCGGCTCGGCGGAACGGTGATCGAGGCCAAGGGCCTGACCAAGGCCTATGGCGACAAGCTTCTGTTCGATGACTTGAGCTTCACCCTTCCCCCCGGCGGGATCGTCGGCGTGATCGGCCCCAACGGCGCCGGCAAGACCACCCTGTTCAAGCTGATCACCGGCGCCGAGCAGCCCGACTCCGGCTCGATCCGGATCGGCGACACCGTGCACTTGGGCTATGTCGACCAGAGCCGCGACGCCCTCGATCCGAACAAGAACGTCTGGGAGGAAGTCTCCGGAGGCTCCGACGTGTTCCGCTTCGGCAAGCACGAGATCGGCACCCGCGCCTATGTCGGCGCCTTCAACTTCCGCGGCCCCGACCAGCAGAAGAAGGTGGGGCAGCTGTCAGGCGGCGAGCGCAACCGGGTCCACATGGCCAAGATGCTGAAGGAAGGCGGCAACGTCCTCCTCCTCGATGAGCCGACCAACGACCTCGACGTCGAGACCCTCCGCGCCCTGGAAGACGCCCTCGAGAATTTCGCCGGCTGCGCCGTGGTCATCAGCCACGACCGCTTCTTCCTCGATCGCCTCGCCACCCACATCCTCGCCTTCGAGGGCGACAGCCACGTCGAATGGTTCGAAGGCAATTTCGAATCCTACGAAGAGGATAAGAGGCGGCGGATGGGCCCGGAGGCGGACCGGCCGCACCGGATGACGTATCGGCGGCTGACGCGCTAATATGATCGCTAAGGCACTGGGTCTGGGAATTCGGCCGTGAGGAACGATCTTTACCTGTCCGCCCTGCAGGCGGCTTATAGCCAAAGCTGTGAGGCGATGCGCCATGACAGCAGCGTGCAATTCACCCTCTGGACCGCTTACACGGCCATCATCGCTGGCCTGTTCGTGGCAAAGGGGTCACTCGGCCTCAGTGTTGAGACGTTTCTCGTCTTGTGCATTGTCAGTGGTGCCTACTTCGTCCTCGTGAGCTCAAGAATACAGCGGAATTTCAACCTATACTTTTTTTCGGCCCGCAACGCTGAGCTGGAGATGTGCAGGCTTGCCGAAGTCGATGTGGACACCGCCTTTTTCCCGCCAGCTGAGCGCCCGTCCGAGGATACCTCGTTGTGCAAATCCCCCTTCCCGGTCCTCGCGATCGAGCGGCGCATGGCTTGGTCTGTCGGACGAGACGGGCTCGTGATGCGCGTGCTGAGCGCAGTCCCATATTTCTGGCTCCGAATTTCCTTCTATGTGCTGATTCCGCTCGCAATGGTCGCGCTATATTTAGGCGATATGCTCGACGGTTGACCCCTGGAAAACATGGGGACAGTAACTAATTAATTCCGCCGGTCTCCACCGACAGCCCCTCGATCGTCGCCGCCTCGATCCGCTCGCCGAACTTCACCTCCCGCCGCTCCCTGTAAGCCTCGTCCTGCGGTGACCACATCTGGCGAATCCCGCCTTTCTTCAGGTCCAACACCCAATATTCGCCAATGCCCGCCGTCGCGTAGAGGCGAAGCATCTCGCCCAGGTCCCAGCCGGGATTGCTGGTGGCGATTTCGGCGATGAGGGCAACGGACGATCCCGGAATGGCGCCCGGACCGCGCGGCTCCGTGGTCAGGATGATGTCGGGCTGAGGCTCGCCGTAGGGCGGGAGGCTGACCGATTGCTCGGCGGCGGCATGGAGTGGAGAGCCGATCGCCGTGAGCGCCTCGTGCAGCCGGCGGAAGAGTTCGTCCCTGGCGAAGCCATGCGGCCGATAATGCGGATTCATCGCGTAGACGATGCCATCGATCAGCTCCGTTTTCCGGTATCGTTCGAAAGCGCCCGCTTCGTGAAGCCGCAGGTAATCGTCGATCCGGAGCTTGATCGGATGGACCGCATCGCTTTCGGGCTCGTCTTCAGCTTGGACGGGGACGCCCCACAATTCGCCGTCCAGAAGCTCGGATTTCGAATAGCCCTCGAAGGCGCCGGATTGCCTAAGCAGCAGGAAGTCGGAGACGCTCAGCTTGACCCGCTCGGGCCGTCCGATGGGCATTTGCGCGTTCATGGCCCGACTTTACCATGCCGGCCGCTCGAGCCGCAAAGCCCGAATCGCCGCCTCTAAAGTTCATTAAAGGTTCTCAGCCTACCGGCCTTTCAATATGCTTTGGCAACCCTTGACGCCCAGGCGATCGCGGGGTCATTCCGGACGGAGATGGACTGTCAGCCAAACCCGGCCCTCATCGACCGCTGCCACGCGCTCGCCCTCAAGGGCTATGAGGGGGGCGGCGTCCCCGTCGGCTCTCTCCTCGCGCGCGGCGGAGAGGTCGTCGCGGAGGGGTGGAACCGGCGGGTCCAGGAGGGCGATCCGATCGCTCATGGCGAGATGGACTGCCTGCGCCGCGCCGGGCGCCAGCGCTCCTATCGCGACACCGTCCTCTACACCTCGCTGTCGCCCTGCATGATGTGCGCCGGCACCATCGTCCAGTTCGGGATCCCCGCCGTCGTCATCCTCGAGAACCGGAATTTCGGCGGCAACGAGGACTTCCTGAGGGCGAACGGAGTCGCTCTGGCGGTCGTCGACGACCGCCGCTGCATCGACCTCATGGCGCGCTTCATCGCCGGGAGGCCGGAGCTCTGGCATGAGGACATCGGAGAGGATTGAGGCCTCCCCACGTCATGCCGAACTCGCTTCGGCATCCGGGCTGGAGCGAGAGCGGAGCGCCGGCGGCCACCCTCGACAACGGCGTCCCTTCCACCCTCGATCCTGAACAAATGCAGGTGACGCAAGAATGTTCTTGACTTGTTCTCATTTTCATGCCATATCGAACCCTGCCCGAGTCGGCTTGATCAACCGGCGAGAGGCGGGAATCGGCCGAGGGGGCTTGCCCTTGAGGCCGGCGGCCGGCGCGAAGTCATCCGGGAACGTTTGAGCTCGCGTCACCGAAGAGCCGGGACTGCGAAAAAGTCCCATACCCGGAAGACGGCGCTCCGGCGCCCCGACCGGAGCAGCGTCCGGGCTTTCGGGCCAGGGCGCGCCACCCGGTCCTCCTCGAGAGGATGCGGTAAGCCTTCCATATGCGAAGGTGGGACGCGCCGGCTCTTCATGAAGACTGGACGCTTTCGAGTAACGACGAAAGCATGAAAAAGTCGTCCAGCCCCGGGTGCCCGTGGCAAGGACGCGCCGGCCGCTCCTTCCCCATCCGGCAACGGAGGCACAGCCGCGCCCTCACGCCCCGCCCGCGCGCCCCTCGTCATCCCGGCGAAAGCCGGGACCTCGGGGAGACCCGAAGTGCCTTTCCCCGACGAGGCCCCGGCTTCCGCAGGGTGCAATGCCTCCGCCCGGCGCATCCGCCGCTCATGCTTCGGACCAGGTGCGAACCATTTTCCGAGAAAGGCGCAAAGGCGCGACGTAGCAAAAGGGTGGTGCCGCTTCGCGGCGAGTTCAGTCCAGGTCGTCCACTTCGCCCGGCTCCGGAACGGCGGGCGTGGTTAACCATCTTCTAACTCCCTGTCGATAAAGCGGGTCTTCTTGTTGAAACGGGGCCCCTTTTGATGCTTCACAAGTCGCTTCTGGCCCTTCCCGTGCTTCTGCTCGGCGCCTCCTGCGTCCCGCCCGTGGTGGCGGGGCAGGGGGTGGCGAGTCCCGGAACCATGCCCGCGAGCCGGGCGGCGGCGGCCGCTCTGCCCCTTCCGTCGCCCGAGGCGATCGCGCCCGGGCGGGCCGCGGAGCCGTTCGTCCTCGGCAGGCGAAGCGAGCGCGACATCGACGCCTCGCTTCAATGCTTGACCGCGGCGGTCTATTACGAGGCCCGCTCGGAAAGCCCGGAAGGCCAGCGCGCAGTCGCCCAGGTCGTCCTCAACCGGGTCCGCCATCCCGCTTTCCCGAAGACCGTCTGCGGAGTCGTCTACCAGGGCTCCAACCGCCGAACCGGCTGCCAGTTCAGCTTCACCTGCGACGGCTCGCTCCGGGCCCGCCGCGAGCCCGCCGCCTGGGCCCGGGCCCGGCATGTCGCCGCCACCGCGCTCGCCGGCGGGGTCTACGGCCCGGTCGGGGTCGCCACCCATTATCACACCACCGCGATCCGGCCCTGGTGGGCTGCGTCGCTTCGCCGGGCGGTGACGGTCGGCTCCCACATCTTCTACCGCTGGCGCGGCGACTGGGGCGATCCCAAATCCTTCCGCCGGCCCTATCTGGCGGCGGAAGCGACGGAGCGCGCCGCCCGCACGGCGCCGAACGAGCCGCCGGAGCAGCGGCAGCGGCAGGCCGCCGCGCCCGCTTTCGAAGGCGAGGTCATCGGCACCGCCTTCGGAGTCACGATCCGCCGCGGCGCGCCGCCAACCCGGGCCGCCGCCGTCGCCAAGCCCGAGCCCGAGCCCCGGCCGGAAAAGGTCGCCGGAGTGCGAATCCATGTCGGC
>Ga0196965_1000542_pt1 | contig 20739 bp, 17 predicted proteins | sample S1_20metaG_FD_148668 | JGI IMG/M metagenome (GOLD analysis project Ga0196965, IMG submission 148668) | Soil microbial communities from Anza Borrego desert, Southern California, United States - S1_20 | ecosystem: Environmental > Terrestrial > Soil > Desert | place: USA: California | collected... | reverse complement strand
TGACAGGTGATCCATAACAGGAAAAGCACAGCGTGGTAAGTCTTCATCATTCTAAATGATTATGGTGTAGCAAGACGTTGACTTTATGGTTATTCAGGATCCTCGTTTAACGAAGGGAAGAGTTCAAGTAACTGGTAACTTCCGAAGGGAACGCTTAAGGCATTGCGTGTGATCCATTGTGATTTCAATTCCTGTCCATCCTTTGTTACTACTGTTACGCGGTAATCGAAAGCAGGTTCAATACCTGCAGGGATATAAATTTTACCAGCGACATAGTTGGTTTTGTCTTGTGTGACATGCAATGGTGGAAAGGTTGTTTCCAGTTTTCCGGATGGATCGCCCTGCACGGATTTCATCTCGATGTCCATATAAGCAACCTTGTAAGCCTCGAAAAAGTCAATGACGCGAAATACAACATCGGATAACTGTGGTCTTGTGGTTGAACTGATGATATTGGAGAATACTTCTTCATTACAGGTAGTACATGAATTCAAAACACTGTAATCGATCCAGATACGAGCTTGTTTTCCTTTGTAGTTGTCAAGCCATTGTGGTATTGTCGCAGCATCAAACTTTACCTGCATACGCGGTTGTATTTCCTGTTCGTTAAGGTCCCATGAATAAATGATCGGACTATCTTTTCCTTCACTATTTTTATCGATGATCATGTAATGCATGTATTTTAACCTTACCGGAAATGGTGTTTCGTTGCGCCAGTTTTTGGTTCGTACTTCTGCCGGTGTCATACCAAATCTGCCAAAGGTATTTTCGTCGAGGAGTCTTATGCGCACCGGTATTTCCTGGTCGGGCAGTGTTTCACTTTGCGGTTTGATTTTCATTTTACCGGTAATGCCACTGTTTGCTTTCAGCAGATTCTCCAGTTCCGCTGCAGTTGTGCCATCGGTCAACCACGAAAACTCAATGGGATCTGTAATCGAATTGACATTGTTGATGTTTACACTGGTGATGCCGAAGTTTTTTAATTCATCGCCCAATGTAATGACCGGTGTTTCCCGCACAGGTAGTGGAAGTGGCTTCTCCAACTTTAAGCCGGGATTTTGTTTCCGATAAGCTTCCATCAGGTTCTTGATGAATTGTACCTCATACAAGCTGATACCTGATGCCAACGTTCCTGACATACGCACCTTACTTTCTGTTCCTTCACTACGAGCGGTTCCGTAATCGATATTAAATGCAAAACCTTTTTCAGCGTCATACTTTATATCATAGGCAATGGGCAGGTAATAGAATACACCCGATTGTGGATTTTTGTCCGGATAAATGTTCAGGTTAACACTGGTGATCTTGATTTGACTTTCGAAATCCACATCAGAATAAATAAAGTCACCCCAGAACGAAACCGGATTGTTGTCTGGACCTTGTGGTTCAGTGCTCGGAGGTTCTGGATTGGGCGTAGGTGACCCTCTAACCAATCTGCGCCTTTCCAGGCGTGTAACTGGGGTTAACACCGATCTTGAGGTGATCGCTGAATGAACAAGTACCTTTTCTGTTGCGATGGAAGTGCGCGATGCTTCGGCAGGCGGCGCAATGGTCGTCGTTGTAGCTTTATATAAGTAGAGCGGTTTATCCTTGATCACTTCATAAACATTCCGTTTCGGTATGGTAAGCTTAACTGGTCCACCTGATGAGGAAGGTAAAGTCGCAGGCAATGACGCTGCACTTCCAACAGGCACAAGCGCAACGGGGATAATAATATTTTCTGCTGTGATTGGATTATTGAATTTTTTATTGAGTTTATAAATTCGCTGTGAGCCGGTTGCAATGTCTTCTGTTTTTGAGACCGTAATCACAAGGCGTGCTGCCTCGAAGGTTTCATTTTCTTTGTAGACGGTAGGGTCAAGCTGAATTCGTAATTGCACATCCTTCTTGTCTTTTTCAATGGCTACCTTTGGAACAGGAAAACCTTTCAGCGTGGTGAGGTCTTCATCTGTAAGGAAGATATGAACATACCCCGCTTTATATCCGGTAAAAGTAATTCCCACAGTTAATGAGATGTCGCGGTCATCAAGCACTTTAACACGGGTGATGGTTCCTTCCGGTTGTCCACCACTGGTGAGAATCTCCAGTATTCCGCCTACGATTGTTTCTTTGCTCACATCCGGAGATAACTCTTTATTTAAAAGACCGCTGTAATTTTGAGCGTCTGCCATATTGGAGTACAACACTAGCAGGAGTGTAATAGCGGCATAATGAAGATGTAGTTGCGTTTGTTTCATAAATTGAGGTCTTTTCACACTGAGTCGCGATTGGTTATGCGTTGGGAAACAGACTCCGTAAAAAAATTTAAGATCTTTTAAGATGAACTAGCTACCTTAGAAATAAGGTAGTTCAGACATCGTGATATGGCACTTCACCGATAATGCGCTGTTGTTGTTTTTATTTTTTATTAATTTTCAACGGGATTTAAATTTTACTACCTGACACTTACGCTACTTGATACCAAACCGCTTATGAATGCGGAATCAACCTTAATAACCGGCCTGCAGTCGGACGGTGTTCAACGACGTCTGTCGGAGAAAAAGTTATATGAACATTTCTTTTATCTCACCCGCGTCGCTATCCGAAAGTATTCCCTTACCGAAGATGAATGCGCCAGTGCGTATTCAGATACCATTATCGGCATCATTGATAACATTGTAAATCGCAGGTTTGAAGGCCGTTCGTCGTTGAAAACATACACCTACCAAATATTTATGAACAAATGTGTTGACGTTGTTCGAAAAAAAACGACTCATAAGAACAGCGTGTTAAACACAGACGCTATGGATGCTTATATTTTTTCTCTTCCGGATAAAGCCAGAAATATTGTGCAGCAGATGATCGAGAAGAGCAATCGGTTGACCTTGACGCAAAAAATCCAGGAACTGGGTGAAAAGTGTAAGCAATTATTATTGATGTTTGAAGATGGGTATAGCGATAAGGAAATTGCCCTTGAGATGAATTACAATTCAGTCGATGTGGTAAAAACCTCACGGTTGCGCTGCCTGGACAAACTGCGCGAAAAAGTAGGTACACTACAATGGAATGAATGAAACTATAACATATATCGACGCCTATTTTACAGGACAGCTACCAGCTTCCGAAAAGTCACGTTTTGAACAACGATGCGCTGAAGACGAAGACTTTGCCCGCGAAGTAAGCTTCTATATTATGACGAGAAGTGAATTAAAAGCTGAAGTACATAATCAAAAGCGTGAAGGTTTTTATAAGCAATACCAGGAACTTGCCAGGGCCCAAAAGCCGCGGTCCATTATCCGTCGATTAACACCTTATATCATAGCCGCCGCTGCCAGCTTGTTGGTGTTTATTCTGGTCACCGTTTACACGGGGCCTTCAGCAGAAAAAATAGCAGATAATTATATAGAACAGAAGCTAACTACGCTTTCTGTTACCATGGGCGAAGAGGATAGCATTCAAACCGGGATTGAGGCATATAATAAAAAAGATTACGCTTACGCAGAAGCCATTTTTGAATCGATAGCTGAACGGGGAAATGCCACCGCTGAAATAACAGAATATCTTGGATTTGTTTATTTGATGTCACAACAATATGATAAAGCTATCGAACAATTTGATAAATTGTCCCACTATCCAAATTTGTATGCCAACCCGGGCAAGTTTTATAGTGCAGTTGTGAGAATGAAACGCTCTTCTGGAGACGATGTTGAAGTTGCCAGAAGTTTGTTACAAGAGGTGATCGACCAGAAACTACCTGGTCATCGGGAAGCATCGACCTGGATAGGTCGTTTATAAGCATCTCAAAAAAACCGGCCCCATGAAAAATAAACCATTCCGTTTAATCTTCTATTCTGTATTCGTAATCTTTGTGTCTGTCCAATCTTGCACCTGTTCAAAAGATCAGTTTGAACCCATTCGTGCGGATGAAAGTCAGGAAGATAATTCCAAAGAAATACGGTATGTCCCAGATGAAATACTTGTCATTTACAAAAACACACCTACGGCTGAAAGGCAACAAAGAATAAAGGATGCCGTGCTTGCTGCAGGTATTGATATTAATTCACTTACCATTAAACGCTGCAACAGTTGTGGCGATTATATTGAGTTGTGGCATGCCGAAGGAATTCACTCGGTTATCCATACCGATGCAATTAAGGGGGGTACCGTGGGTCGCGATTCCAAAGGCGTAGGCGAGGATTCGCTGGCGCAGTATTCATTGAATTACAGACAACACTTACCTGTTGAGCAATTACCCAGCCGGAAGGAATACCGAATACGCCAAACGCCGGATAACGTCAACGGAATTGGAAAGGATACAATCATCGTAGCGGTACTTGATACCGGAATTGATACGACAGCCATTGTTCCCGGACAACACGTATGGAAAAATAAAATTGAGAAGAGCAATCCGTCTTCAGATGACGACAGCAATTGTTATCCCGAGGATGTGGCTGGGTGGAATTTCATAGACGATAATGCTGATATCACCGATAACAATACCAGTTTGCATGGAACGATTGTCAGCCATTACATCGTAAATGAGTTCAAAACGTCGCCGACAAATTATGTGCAGATCATGAGTTTGAAAACGCACGATGAGAATGGTTCAGGTGATTTATTTTCCAGTATATGCGCGCTCCATTATGCCATGGACAAAGGCGCCCATATTGTCAATGCCAGCTGGGGATTTTATTTCTACCATGATGGCACGCATCCCTATCTCGATAGCTTGGTCACCGAAGGATTAAAAGAAAAAGGAATTCTCTTCATTACCGCTGCCGGAAATAAAATTGAAGAAATTGATACATATGCCAAATCAGTTTACCAGGAAGCACATGGTGTTGTAATGCCTGACAGCCTGCTAAGAAATCTGAATTACCATAATTTTTACCCGGCTTATCTGAGTGAGCCTGATAATAATGTGATTGCCGCAACCACTACGGATGGAGAGACAATAAGTCCCACACAAAACTATGCCAGCCGGTATGTTGATGTGGGGGTAAAAGCAGATTCAGTAAACGCTTCATCAATGAAGTTCGTGCTCCCGTTTTCGGCTACACCATTATACATTAGTGGTTCATCTTTTGCAACCGCTATAGTGACGGGGAAAGTAGGTGCTCACATTTCCAAAGCAAGGTTCGTTCCGGGTGTATCTAAGCAACCGATTTTGGAAAACCTTTCTGAGGGTTCGTCACCTGTATTGATTCACGGGGAAAAATTAGAATCCCAGAGCCGCATCAGGAAGGGTCGCTACACACAAAGAGAGTAACGTATAAATCAACAGGAATATGAGAACAAGGTTTGTTTTTACATATTCTTATATTTTTCTGTTTACCTGCATTGGCTTGCAGGCGTATTCGCAATGCAATACAACGCAGACGGAATGGTTTGGTAAGGTGTTGTTGATCGAGCAGGGCACGGAAGATAATGCTGTGAAAATTGACCGTTTTTTACAGTTGCAAAAACGATATCTAAAATGCCATGCTGAGCCGGATAGTATTTATGCACGGATCAGCCACAGGCTCGGCGATCTTTACAGGTTATCCGGTGATTTCGAAAAGGGAATAGAACTTACGCGGGAGGCTGTCAGGATTAACCGATCAAAAACACCGGGAGTACAACAAGCGTTTCTTGCGCATTCGTACTACAATCTGGGTTTGTATTTTTCACTGTTGTATCTGCAAGATCAATCTCACGCGTATTATGACAGTTGTATTGTAGTGGCTACACGGTATCCGCAGAAATCATTTATTGCTCAGATGGCTTTTGAACAAAAGGCCTTCTTATTTTTTCAAAGTGGCGATTATCAGGAAAGCATTGAAACTGCTGATCTGGGTATCTACGAAGCCCGGAAGTATGATTCGCGTATAGATGAAGCGTTGTTACTCATGCAGAAAATACAGGCCGAACTCGAGTTGAACAGGCTTGAAGATTCTAAAATAAACAGCCGTAAAGTGATTGATATCTTTACGAAGGAGGGCGGTAGTTACTATCTCGGAAATGCGTATGCGTTGTTAGCGAATGTATTGAGCAAGAAGAGTCAGTACAATGAATCTATTCGTTATTACAAGAAAGCATACGAAGAAAATGTAAAACTTGGAAAGTGGTCGCAAAGCATACGCGATTTACAGGACCTCGGTTTTCTGTATCACATGGAAATTAACAATGCGGATGCGGCGTTGAAATGTTATGCGTATGCAATTGATCTGGCCAAACAAAAGGATGACCATTTTACCCTCGCCGCGTTGTATAATAATATGGGGAGCGTGTGCCATGGGAAGAAGCAGTATAAAAAAGCCATCGATTATTTTAATCGTGCGTTGCATTCATTACCACTTCATTTTTCTGATACCGCTTTACTTGCGTTACCATCCAATGAGCAGATCAAATGGATTGGTAATGACCAAATCGGAATGATTCTACTGGCTAATAAAGGTGAGGTGTTACTGGACTATTACCGGGCGAATCACAATGCTGATTACCTCCAGGCTGCATTGAATACGTTTAAAAAGTTCGATCTGGCCATCGACTACATGCGGTGGGGTCAAAGTGGCGATCAATCTAAATTGTACTGGCGTGAAAGAACCAAAAAATGGTACGCTATGGCACTTGAAGTTTGTTATCTTTTGAATGACCCGGAACAGGCTTTTTATTTCCTGGAGAAGAGCCGCGCTGTGTTACTGAATGACAGGTTGAATGAATTGAATGCTAAAACGAGGCTGTCTGAAGAGGATGCTGCACGTGAACAACAGCTTCGTATGGAAGCTCATGCAGTGGAACAAAGATTATCGCTTGTTGAGATCACTGCGCCAGCGTATGAAACGCTGTATCGCCAGTATGCCGTAGCCAGGCAGAACCTGGAAGATTTTATTTCGATGCTCGAGGTTAAGTACCCGGTGTATTATCAATATAAATATGATCGGTCAGTATGCTCAATAGAAACGTTACGATCAAAACTCCTGAATGACAATCGGGCAGTGGTCAGTTATTTCAATAGCCATGAGGTCGTTTATGCGTTGGTAGTTACACGGGGTACACTATCATTTAAAAAAATTCCATATCCGGATAAAAAAAAATTGGCCATGCAAATACTGGCCATGACTGCGGATCGGCATGTGCTGAATCAAAATTTTGATCAATATAGGAAATTGAGTGTTGAATGTTTTAATACGTTGTTTAAACCACTTGACGTTCAGGCGGAATATGTTACTATTCTGCAGGATGAATATTTTATCCCCTTTGAAGCGCTGGTTACTAATACGGAAGGACCACCGCATTTTCTATTGGAGGATCATGTGTTTAGCTATGCCTATTCGGTTTCTTCTTTACTTAATGGACAACGTACAAAGCAGGTTACGCCGCGTACCCTGGCCGTTGCTCCGGTAGCGTATAACACTTCTCCTAAGCTGGTTTCCCTGCGGGGAGCGGATAAGGCCATGGAGAATATGAAATCAGGTAACAGCGAGGTGTCACTTATTTTGCGCGAAGCTGCAACACGACAAGCGTTTATGAATAGCCTACCAGCGTTTAATATTGTGCATTTATTCTCTCATGCTACTGTGGGAGAAACCGGAAATGAGCCCATGCTGTATTTGTATGATTCCGCTGTAAAAGTCAGTGATCTACAGACCTTGGGTTCGCTGAACACACGTTTAATTACCCTCTTTGCATGTACCACCGGCACAGGAAAGAGGATATCTGGTGAGGGTACGTTTAGTCTGGCCCGGGGCTTCGCGGCGGCAGGTATCCCGGCCACCATTACAACGTTGTGGGAGATCGACAATATGGCAACGTATTCCCTTTCCTCATTGTTCTTTCAAAACATTTATAAGGGGATGCCAACGGATAAGGCATTACAACAGGCAAAAATTGATTTTATTAAATCAGGTGATAAAGTCTATGAGCTACCGTATTATTGGGCTGCCGGTGTACTCATCGGTAATCCTGAACAATTTAAAGTACAAGAGAAGTCGCATACCGGGTTTATCAATAAAAAAGTTTTTCTGTTCGTCTTTGTTGCCTTAATTCTTTTAGTCTTTTTATTTTCGATTTCGATGAGGCGTCATTCCGGATTTTTTAAGTGATTGAACGAATTGATCTTTCTGTTTTGCGCTATAAACCGGTTTCGATTTGTATCTAAATATCTATCTTTAGGTTTAACCTGCTATATGCGAACCTTTATCCCTTTGATTTTGATCGTGTTCATCGGCTTATCATGCCAGCAAAAAGATACTCATTCTAATGATTGGCGTGAATATCTGGGGGGCCCAGATCGAAATCACTATTCGACATTGGATCAGATCAATCTTAATACAATAAACAATTTGCAAGTCGCCTGGGAATATCACACTTCAGACAGTGGTCAACTGCAATGCAACCCGATCATTGTAAATGGTATACTCTACGGTATGACGGCGAGAACGCTTCCTTTTGCGCTTGATGCAGCTACAGGAAAACAACTATGGCGATTACAGGATACGGCAAAGGCAACATGGTATGGAACGAGTCGTGGGCTTTCTTATTGGGAAGATGGCGATGATAAACGAATTTTATATACAAAAGAGTCGTGGTTGTATGCGGTTGATGCGGTATCGGGTAAGGCAATTAATTCATTTGGAACAGCAGGTCGCGTACACCTTGGTACCGGATTGGGTAAGGGTGCGCTGGATCGTTTTGTAATTTCAAACACGCCAGGAACGATCTACAAAGATGTGATTATCATGCCGCTTCGAATATCAGAAGGCACGGATGCTTTACCCGGACATATTCAGGCTTTCAATGTACGCACAGGTAAATTGGCGTGGGTTTTTAAAACGATTCCGCATCCGGGTGAAGAAGGTTACGAAACATGGCCGGCTCACACGTATCAGGACTCCACAGTAGGCGCTGCCAATAATTGGTCGGGTATGGCCATCGATCGTGAGCGTGGCATTGTATATGTTCCTACCGGCTCAGCGGCTTTCGACTTTTATGGTGGTGATCGAAAAGGAAGTAATCTGTTTGCCAACACATTGTTAGCGCTTGACGCAAACACCGGAAAAAAAATCTGGCATTATCAACTGGTACACCACGATATTCTCGATCGTGATCCTCCGGCTCCGCCTAACCTGCTTACGGTAACACATCACGGAAAACGGATTGACGCCGTAGCGCAGGTTACAAAACAAGGTTATGTTTTTCTATTCGATCGTGAAAACGGAAAACCTCTTTTCGAAATTGAAGAAGTACCGGCTCCTGCGTCTGATATTCCGGGAGAAGAGGGGTGGCCTACACAACCACGGCCTGTAAAACCCTTGCCCTATGCGCGACAGTCACTTACCGAAGAAGATTTAAATCCCTATTCAACAAATAAAGAAGCGTTACTGGAAACGTTTCGTAAAAGCAGGAACGAAGGCCCATTCACACCATTGTCTAAGCAAGGCACAATTATTTTTCCCGGTCTGGATGGCGGCGCCGAATGGGGTGGTGCTGCTGTTGATCCGGAGGGCGTTCTTTATGTGAATAGCAGTGAAATGCCATGGTTGATTTCGCTTCAGGAAAATAAAACATTGCCAACGGAAGGACTATTGCATCCAGGTGAGCAACTTTATGCTGAACATTGCTCGGTCTGTCATGGAGCTGAAAGAAAGGGAAATGTCGCCAGCGGATTTCCATCTCTTGTTAATCCTGAAAACAAGTTTGAACGAAACCATGTCATCCAGGTGATTACCAGTGGAAAAGGCATGATGCCTGCATTTAAAAGGTTATCAGAAAACGAAAAGAAAATATTGGTTGCATTTTTATACGGCGACGAACCACCTGCTGCGGATGGAAATAAAAAAGAGGCAGGTGAACAACTGAAAGGTGGCTATGCCATATCTGGTTATACGAAATTTCTGGATGCGGAGGGTTACCCGGCAATCCGGCCACCGTGGGGAACGTTAAATGCAATTGATATGAATACCGGGGAATACCTTTGGAAAAAAGTCTACGGAGAATATCCTGACTTGATCAATAAAGGGATTCCACCGACGGGAGCAGAAAGTTATGGTGGCCCCGTGGTTACTGCGGGAGGACTGTTGTTTATCGCAGGAACGAAAGACGGTAAGTTCAGGGCCTACAATAAGAATACAGGTGAGCTGGTATGGGAAACTACACTGCCTGCCGCAGCATTTGCTACACCGAGTACCTATGTCGTTGGAAAAAAACAGTTTGTTGTAATTGCTTGTGGAGGAACAAAACTCGGTGCGGCAAAAGGTGATAGCTATGTTGCGTTTTCATTACCCGAATAACAGAAACTGTATGAACACAGAACTCATACTCCAGAACGTAAGCAAACACATTGATATAACGAAGCAAGAAGAAGATCTTTTTATTTCGTTGCTGCAGCCAAAATCGATTAAAAGAAAACAACGAACACTCGAGGAGGGTGATATCTGTAAATATTCTTCATTCGTGATTGAAGGTTGTCTCAAAGCCTTTTCGGTTGATAAAGATGGTATTGAGCATGTATTAAACTTTGCTTGTCCTGGATGGTGGATTGCTGACATGTATAGCCTTATATCACACAAGCCAGCTATACTCAACATTGAGGCAATTGTAGACTCGGAAGTTCTCATGTTGTCACGTGATGACCAACAACAATTATTTAAACAAGTCCCGAAATTTGAACGCTTCTTCCGTATCCTGGTAGAGAATTCACTGGTGGCGAATCATCAACGGCTGATCAACAACATGAGTCTTACAGCAGAAGAACGTTATCTCGATTTCCTTCATAAATATCCATCCCTGCTGGAGTTTGCGCCATTACACAGTATCGCCTCATATCTTGGTATTACACCTGAATTTTTAAGCCGCATTCGCGCCCGACTGGCTAAATCCAAATAATACGGTTGAACAAAGCGATTTAATCCCTTTAGTACCTCATCTTGTCTGGTGGTCGCTTGTTGTATTTCTTGACCTAGTTCAAGTATTTTCCTTTTCGCGGTATCTACCTTTGTATCATCAATTAAACAAAATCAATTATGGAAACAGCAACAATAACCAAGTGGAATTTGGATCCTACACACAGTGAAATCGGATTCAAAGTGAAACATATGATGATCACCAATGTGTCGGGATCGTTCGGAACATTTAATGTAACCGCACAGACCAAAGGCGATGACTTCAGTACAGCAGATATAACGTTTACCGCCGACATTAATACGATTTCAACTTCTAACGCCGATCGCGATACGCACTTAAAGTCTGGTGATTTTTTCGATGCGGAAAAACATCCTGAACTCAAATTTGTTTCTACACGCATGGAAAGAAAGGATGATGATCGTTATAAACTGCATGGTAACCTGACCATTAAAGGTATAACCAAGCCCGTTCAACTTGATGTCGAATTTGGCGGAATTGGAAAAGATCCGTGGGGTAATGAAAAAGCAGGTTTCAGTTTATCTGGTAAGATCAAACGTACAGATTGGAATCTGAACTGGAACGCTGCACTGGAAACAGGGGGTGTATTGGTGAGTGAAGAGGTAAAGCTTACGGCCGAAGTGCAGTTGATAAAAGGGTAATTCTGGGTCAAAATTCAAAGTTCAAGGTTGATTTCGGAAATTGATTGGTATCGAAACGACCTTGCATCTTGACGCCTGAAGCTTATCGTAAACACAATAATATTGGCCAACAACTCAAGGCTCGCAGCGCGTAGCTCGCAGCTATTTCAAAACATGGAAAAAATGGATAATAAAATATTAGGTCTTCATCACATCACTGCAATAGCAGGAGCAGCTAAACAAAACCATGCATTCTATACGAAAGTATTGGGCTTACGCATGGTGAAAAAGACGGTAAACTTTGATGATCCGGGGACATATCATTTTTATTATGGTGATGAAGTAGGGTCACCAGGCACGATTCTTACATTCTTCCCCTGGGAGCGTGTAAGAAAAGGAAAGAATGGCCCCGGGATGGCAACGGAGATTGCATATTCCATTCCGAACGGAAGCCTTCACTTTTGGTTGACCAGGTTTGGGGAGTATGATGTGAAGATCAACGGTACAGGTACCCGCTTTGGTGAACAATTTGTTGAATTCGAAGATCCGGATGGTTTGCAGCTTGCACTGATCCTTCCTGCAGCTACCGATACACGTAAACCCTGGGAAACACAAGCGGTTAATGAATCCGTAGCGATAAGAGGTTTTCATAGTGTTTCGCTTTCGTTACGAAATAGTAAAGCAACAGCAGGTATTCTTACCGATATTTTTGATTACAAGCTTGTCGGAAAAGAAGGCAAACGCTCGCGTTATACAACCAATACCGTAAGCAATGCCAACAGCATTGATCTGATTGAAGTAGCTGGTAACGGTGAGACGATTAACGCAGGCGGAACAATTCATCATATTGCATTCAGAGTGAAAAATGAAGATGTATTGATGGATTTCAGAGAGAAGATCTTAAAGAAGGGTTATAATATCACACCGAAGATCGACCGTAATTATTTCTTTTCTCTTTACTTCCGCGAACCCGGAGGCGTACTCTTTGAACTTGCTACCGATAACCCTGGATTTTCTATTGATGAGTCGGTAAGCGAATTAGGTAAGCGCCTGAAGCTTCCGGCGCAATACGAAAAGAACCGGCAACAAATTGAACAAGCGTTACCGGAAATTTAATTGGTTCAAGATTCAAAGTTCAAGGTTAAAAGTTTTAAGGTTTGGTTCTGATATGATGTTCGAAGCCCCAGGTTTTCTACGTGAGATAGTAAAATGATCAAGTTACCACCAACAAACTCGTAGCTCAAAGCTCACGGCTCAAAACTTCTTTCGCAACCGCATCAATATCAAAAATCACGCAAACATGTTCCATAATAAAGATCTTGCAGTATCATCCGGAAAAAAATTAGCTGAAGCGAAACAAGCGTTGATTATGCTCCATGGGCGCGGCGCATCTGCGGCAGATATACTGGCCATGGCTCCATACCTTAATATCGCGGATTATGCATGGGTGGCACCACAAGCCACTAACAATACATGGTATCCTTATTCATTTTTAGTTCCGACTGAACAAAATGAGCCGGGGTTGTCATCTGCATTGCAAATGCTGGGCAAAATCGTTGAGGATATTAAAGCCATTGGGATTTCACCAAAGCGTATTTATTTTTTAGGATTCTCTCAGGGTGCTTGTCTTACACTTGAATTTGTTACCAGAAATGCACAGCGGTGGGGTGGTTTAGTGGCTTTTACGGGCGGACTTATCGGCGATGGGATTGATCAAAAAAAATATCCTGGTGATTTTGCTGGTACTCCGGTTTTTATCGGGTCGAGTAATCCTGATCCCCATGTCCCCCTTGAACGCGTGGAGGCAACGGTGCAGGTATTGAAAAATATGCATGCTGATGTAACAGTGAAAATTTATCCAGGCATGGGCCACACCGTCAATAAAGATGAAATCGATCAGGCAAATGCGCTCGTGTTTCTTAAAAAGTAGTTGTTGACGGAAAAATAAAAGACCACAGGGCTAATTTGTCCGGTGGTCTTTTCTTATTTGTTAATGTGGACAGGAATAAACTGTGAAATTTCCGTTTACAAAACTTTCGTTGTCAACTCGGGCATCTATTCTGCCTGATATTGACGTTTCTGTAATTGATGTGATTTCAATAGCGCCACTGGTGGCAAAGATGTTATAGGGTGGAGATCCATCTTTGAGTAGGGTAATGGTTTGATTGTCGCCTAGCTTTGTAAGTTTTTCTTCTTTGTCAATGTAAAAGAATACTTCGTTGCCTTCCTGAATCACTTCGCATAGATCATGGGCCTGCGCCACGGTCAATACAATGCGAACGGTTTCTTCGTCGTCATTATCAAAAAAACCATCGCCATGAACAAACGTTTCGTTGTCGATCTTTCCACTGAGAAGCTGATCTTTAAAATTATACGATGGTCCCGCATCATCATCCTTGTTGCAGGATATCAGCGTAGCGTAAAGTAAAATGGCTGTTAACAGTTTGTTTATCATAGCTGGCATTCAATTTTTAATATAAAAGTAGAGACTTGAATAAATAGCTTCCGTAAAAAACAGGACGCAATATTACATTGATCGGTTAATTGTGAAGTGTACATTAAAAGAGACAGGCCGATAATCATACCCTTAATTTTCGGGGTTATAGCAATTGATTCCTTGGTTTATTAACTCAAACTTACATCAGGAGAGACTGATTGGGCGTATGGGTTATATTTGTTGTTACCCATCAATGAAAATATTCTTGTATGAGTAAATTGTCTCGTGAAGATAAATTATTTCGGAATGAAAATCTTATTCTCGAAAAATATCGCGCCCTAGTCGCTCAGGAAAACACGCCGGAGGAAACAAAAGCTGCCCTTGCAGAACTGACACATAAATATAAAGCACTCCTTGATCAAACAAGATTTTTAACATGGATTAGTGGAAGGCTTGAGCGTAAACTTCAACGAACAAACCGCGAGTTAATTGATAATAATGTTAAGTTGAAGGATACGCTACATGATCTCACCAAAGCCGAAGCTGGTAGAAGCGCCTATACGATCATTTATTTTATTGCTATTGCACTGTTTGTGTTAGAAGAATTTTTTGTGGAACCTGTAATCAATATGTTCGGGGATAGCATCAGCTTTAGCATCTTAGCAAAACTGAGTATTGTCCTAGTGCTGAAAATGTCAGAAGGCTTTATTGAAAAGAAAGTAATCCGGTCCCGCCGTTCAGTTGCTGCATGATTGTATTGCCTGCTTTTCTTTGATTCATTTTAGTTAACGTAAATATCTAAGATCATATTCTGCCCGGTTCTCAGTATTCGTTACGTTGGGGATATTTTATAAATTCGGAATATTATTATCTTCGGTCATAAGTCGTTCTATAATGATCACCTCCCTGAAATATCTCTCGTTTATTGTCTTCTTTTTTTGTGGTTTTTCAATAGAAGCACAAATTGAAGGGCTTTGGGTTGTCAAACAAGTGAATGTTGGTGAAAAGCAAATGACACCAGTAGCCAAATGGTTTAATTTAAAAGACGATGGAACGCAATTTTCAGGTAATGGTTGGTTGCAACATTCTTATGGCACTTGGCAATACGGTGATAAAGATTCAACATTGATTCTGCATACTGTAAATGAAATGGATGATGGTTTTGGTGCGTTTCATGTGGTGTATAGTGACTCTACGATGTTATGGGAACGGGTTGAAGATGGACAAACTGTAATCGTGAAATCAGTTCGGGCCGATGTGCTGCCGCCTGGGCCTGTTGACAAGATCAAGGGTGTATGGATACTCGAAACCGTTTTCAATAACGGGGTAGATGTTACCAATGATGTAAATGTTTCAAGACTTACTTACTTATTCTTGCGATGGGACAGAATATTTATTGAAGGCGAAGGTGAAAAAGTTCTGCGCAGGGGAGCATGGGTAGTAGATGGACATAGACCTGTTGTAACGCTTATATCTGATGTGGAGGCAGAACCTCGTGAGAAATGGTCTGTTGAATTTTTTGAAAATGGGTTGATATTAACGGGGCTTTCGGACCACAATAAGATGTTGAAAAGAGTCTATCGACTTACAAACAAAAGGCCACAATAGATTTATAACAAGCGGAATATAAAGATCGAATGAAAAATGAAATATTGCTTTGTATCTTATTAATAATTTTAAATCAATGTTGTTTCGCACAAAGCGAGCACTTACAATGGGACAAAACGATTGATGAGAACAAGCAAATGATCTACGAATCTGACTTTAAAGTTCCACTAAATAAAGAAGAATGGGTTGTAGAAATGATACCCGAAGCTGGTTCCTTCGTCGGTACAGAAGATAGTGCGTTGGTGCTGGATACTGAGGGCGCTGTAACGGTGTGGTTTAATAAATTCCTGTCAGGAAATATTTTAATTGAGTTTAAGCGGGTTGTAGTTGTGCGTGGTGCGAAAAACGACAGACTGTCTGATTTTAACCAATTCTGGATGGCGAAAGACCCTCGAAATTCGAACCTGTTTACGAGGACTGGTCCATTTCATCAATACGATTCATTGAAGTTATATTATGTTGGCATGGGTGGCAATGGAAACACGACAACCCGATTTAGAAAATACGATGGTAATGGAAGTAAACCTGTCATAAACGAATACAGAAACAATCCCTTTCTGCTGGAACCCAACGTTGTCTATCATATAAAAATAATCGTGCATGACGGGACTACCAGTTACTGGGTAAATGAGAAGCCGTATTTCATCTACACTGATCCGTCTCCTTTGGAAGAAGGTTATTTTGGTTTCAGATCCATCCATTCGCACCAGGAAATTACAGATTTTAAGGTCTTTCGGATTAGAGATTAGTAATATTCAAAGCTTAAAGGTCGTTTTAATGAAAGAAGCCGTAATCGTTGTATTGTTGTTGATGGCCATAAACGCCAAAGGTCAAAACATCATAACTTGGAACGAAAATTATAAGTTGCAGCTTTCCGATTTTCAGGCAGGCACCACGCAGGTAGGCAATGTAAATATATACAGCCTGCATACTGCTTCAAGAATGGAATTTTCGTTTCATATGAGTAATTATGAATTCATGTTTACGAAGAATTTTAATTCAAAAGTGAGTTGTACTTTTACCCGTAATGCTGCATCGTTAATAGCACCTGATGAGGAAATCGCAGCCTCCCTAATCAATTTTGCGCAGTTTGAGTTCGATTTGTCAGAGTTATATGCGCGTAAATTCAGAAAACAGCTCTATGAAAATAAGGGAGCGTTTTCTCAAGTCACTTTTTTCGAGCCTATTTATAACAATCTTCAACAGGAATTTGTAACACGCCATGCACAGGCTGCTAAAGAGACGGACGTTGGTCGTAATCAAACGAAATTAACACAACTACACAATGAAGTTTGGGAAGAAATAAACGCGCTGAGCTTTTATTGTAAAACCTGCAAGCCACCGAAAAGAAATAAGTAGGAAAACTCAAGATAATCGATTTATAAATTTTCTCCCGGGCTAAAGAATTTCTTTAAAGAATCATAACTAAGCCTTTCAAGCCTGACACCTTGCGGATTGCGTTCCGTCAACCAGATGAAAATTGACAGAAATCGTTATTTTTTGAAATTTTGTCATTTATACGTCTTTTTTTTAGTAAAAAAATTTAGAAACATGTCTGAAACCCTGCTACTACATGATAGATAAAATTTTTTCGATTGTTAACTTGTTCCGTTTATCATCTGCTTCTAAATAACATTTTCATGGGAGTTGTTCTCGGTGTTCTTTTTCATTTTCTGGGTGGGTTCGCCTCAGGAAGTTTTTACATGGCGTTTAAAAAAGTAAAGGGGTGGGCCTGGGAGTCGTATTGGCTTATTGGCGGACTCTTTTCCTGGTTGATAATTCCACCATTGGCAGCCGTTCTTACAATACCCGGTTTTGCTGAAATTATTCAGGGAACCAATACCTCTACACTTTCCATAACATACGCAATGGGTGTATTGTGGGGAATCGGTGGATTAACCTATGGGTTGGGTATCCGGTATCTCGGGATGTCACTCGGAAACTCCGTGATCCTGGGGTATTGTGCTGCGTTCGGATCCCTTATTCCGCCACTGTATTATAATTATTTCCCACAAGCGGGAAAAATCTCGTTTACCGCAATGACTGAAACCAACAGCGGAAGATGGGTATTACTTGGCGTTCTGGTTTGCCTGGTCGGCATTTTTATTTGTGGGCGGGCAGGTATGTTAAAAGAGAGGGAATTGCCCATGGAAGAAAAGAAGAAAAGTATTGCTGAATTTAATTTAGTAAAGGGTTTGATCGTAGCTACTCTTTCAGGTATTCTCAGTGCATGCTTTAACTTTGGTATTGAAACAGGAAAGCCTATGGCGGAAGAAGCAGTTCGTCTGGGATACAACGCCTTGTTTCAGAATAACGTGACGTATGTCGTTTTGCTTTGGGGTGGACTTACGACCAATTTTATCTGGTGTATAATATTGAATATGCGTAACAAAACATTTCATGACTATGTAAATCCGAAAAGCCCGTTGATTAATAATTATATTTTTGCTGCACTCGCCGGAACAACGTGGTTTCTGCAGTTCTTTTTTTATGGCATGGGCGAAAGTAAAATGGGAAACGGTGCCAGTTCATGGATACTGCACATGGCGTTCATTATTCTTGTTTCTAACGTATGGGGTATTGTACTCCGTGAATGGAAAGGTGTTTCTACAAAGACCAAAAGCACGATTGCGGTCGGAATTTTTACTATTCTGATCTCGGTGATTCTGGTAGGTTATGGCAATTCTCTTCCTGATTAAGTTTTAAATTTATTATTATAATTTTTACTATGTCTGCAATTACTGACACAAAATTTAAACACGTAAGTTACCTGTGGGATGAAAAAAAGGCTGAAGCATTAACTAACGATGAAGTAGGGTTACTGATTTATCGGTCTAATCTGCTAGGGGCAGATCTGCGCCTTACGAATTATGGTGGCGGAAATACATCGTGTAAAGCGATGGCAAAAGATCCTCTTACCGGAATGGATACGGAAGTGATGTGGGTTAAAGGTTCCGGCGGAGACATTGGGACTTTAAAAAGAAGTGGGCTGGCAGCGTTGTATATTGATCGGTTACGCAGTCTTCAGAAAGTATACCGAGGAATCAGATTTGAAGATGAAATGGTTGAGCTCTTCAATCATTGCATTTACGATCTTAATTCCAAGGCACCTTCCATTGATACACCGCTACATGGTTTCTTACCCTTCAAACACATTGATCATCTTCATCCAGATGCGGCTATTGCAATTGCTGCGGCAAAGGATGGAAAAAAAATCACCGAACAATTATTTAATGGAACGATAGGTTGGGTTGATTGGCAGCGCCCAGGTTTTGACCTTGGCCTGAAGTTGCAGCAATGTGTGAAAGAGAATCCCGCCTTACGTGGCATTATGTTAGGCTCACATGGCTTATTTACCTGGGGAGAAACAGCTTACGAAAGTTATGTGAACACGCTTGAAGTAGTAGAACGATGTGCATCGTACCTGGAAGAAAATTACGGTAAAGCACGCCCTGTTTTTGGTGGCGCGAAACTGAGCGGTCCCGGAAAGGAACAACGGATTAGTCAGGCTGCATTGCTTGCACCTGTGCTGCGTGGACTTTGCTCCGGTGCGACGCGAATGATCGGCCACTTTACGGATGATGAACGCGTACTTGAATTTATAAATTCCAACGATCTTGAAAGACTGGCACCAATGGGTACGAGTTGTCCTGATCATTTTTTAAGAACAAAGATCAGTCCGTTGGTATTATCGTTAAAACCCGATGAAGAACTTCATGATGGTTTGTTGGTCAAACAAAAGCTTGAGCCTGCGTTTAAAGACTATCGTGCGATGTATCATGATTATTACAAGTCATGTAAGCATCCCGATAGTCCTGCCATACGGGATGCAAATCCAGTGGTTATCTTATATCCAGGGATAGGTATGTTCACTTTTGCTAAAGATAAACAAACGGCGAGAGTTGCAGCTGAATTTTATATAAACGCCATTAACGTGATGAAAGGAGCTGAGGCTATTTCCGCTTATACATCACTGCCGCGACAGGAAGCCTTCAACATAGAATATTGGTTGCTCGAAGAAGCAAAGCTGAAACGTATGCCAAAGCCAAAGGCATTGTCGGGACGCATTGCACTAATCACGGGAAGTGCCGGTGGTATTGGAAAATCGGTGGCTAAAAAAATGGCGGAAGAAGGCGCCTGCATTATTATATGTGACAACGACCAGGAAAGACTGAGCGTCGCTGAAGCTGATTTTAATAATCATTTTGGTCGTGATGTCTTTACTTCGGCGCTGATGGACGTAACATCACACGACAAGGTGGACCAATCAATGTATCGTGCAGCGATTGCTTTTGGCGGTGTGGATATTATTGTAAACAACGCAGGCCTCTCCATTTCAAAACCCCTGGAGGATCACAGCGAGAAAGACTGGGATTTACTGTATGATGTATTGGTGAAAGGTCAATTCCTTGTTACGCAGGCTGCAGTAAAGCTTATGCGTAAACAGGGTATGGGTGGCGATGTAATTAATATTGTGAGTAAAAATGCGCTTGTGTCCGGGCCTAATAATGCTGGATATGGTTCTGCAAAAGCGGCACAGCTTCACTTGAGCAGATTAAATGCGGCAGAGCTAGGTGTTGATAAGATCAGGGTAAATGTAATCAATCCAGATGCTGTTATTGCGGATAGTAAGATATGGGCTGGCGCCTGGGCGGAAGGTCGGGCAAAAGCATATAACATTAAAGTAGAGGAACTTCCTGCCTTCTATGCAAAGCGTACATTACTAAACGAGATTATTTTACCCGAAGACATTGCGAATGCTTGTTTTGCACTCACCGGAGGTTTACTGAATAAGTCAACAGGAAACATCATTAACGTTGATGGTGGCGTTGCACCTGCGTTTTTGAGATGATTTTAAGTTTCGGAATTGCGAATAGCTTCAAGCGACAAGTCTCAGGCGTCAAGCTGCTTTCGAATCTTATCGGTTTCCAAACACGCTGTAAAATTTTGAACCTTGAACCTTAAACTTTGAACCTTAGAAATGACGATTGATAAAAATATAATTGGCGACCACAACAATAGTTACCTGAAAGCGCATCAGCGAAAGCTTGACGCGTTGAAGTATGATATAGAAGATACAAGTGATATCATTAAAAAGCTTCTCGATTTTCAAATAGCCATCCCAAGTTGGGCGTTGGGAACAGGTGGGACCCGATTTGGAAGATTTCCTTGCGGTGGTGAACCACGCAATCT
>Ga0196965_1000541_pt1 | contig 20765 bp, 20 predicted proteins | sample S1_20metaG_FD_148668 | JGI IMG/M metagenome (GOLD analysis project Ga0196965, IMG submission 148668) | Soil microbial communities from Anza Borrego desert, Southern California, United States - S1_20 | ecosystem: Environmental > Terrestrial > Soil > Desert | place: USA: California | collected... | reverse complement strand
TTATCGAGAAGAGCATCAGCTTTTATTCGGAGACGTATAAGAAATAGTTTTAATCAAACAAAGCTTAACGAAGTGCTTTATCGATAAATCCGGTAACACACATATCTTTTTTTTTAAAATTCCGTATATCGTATTTAATACAGTTATTCGAATAAATAATAGTGTGCAATACAACCTTGCACCCTTTTTGTGTGTCAAATGAGTATGGGTAATCCCGTAAAGATTTCAGCTACGATTATCGCCTTTAACGAGGAGAAAAAAATAGAGCGATGCCTCAAATCGTTGCAGGGTGTAGCCGACGAAATTGTGGTCGTGGATTCCTTTTCGACCGACCAGACTGAAGCCATTTGCAAACGATATAACGCCATTTTTATCCAGCATAAATTTGATGGATATGTTGCTCAGAAAAACATAGCATTAACCCACACTTCATACGATCATGTTTTGTCGCTCGATGCAGATGAAATGCTTTCACCTGCTTTGGCCAATGCTATCCTGGAAGTAAAACAAAACTGGGGATCATATCACGGCTATTCCTTTAACCGGTTGAATAATTATTGCGGCAAGTGGATCAAGCATTGCGGCTGGTATCCGGACAGAAAGATCCGGTTGTGGAATAAACAACATGCGAAATGGCAGGGAACGGATCCGCATGATAAGGTGCTGATACCTAAAGACAACGTTAAGTTGTTGAAAGGTGACCTGTTGCATTATGCATACTTTACAGTAGACGAGCATCTTGCGCAAATGCATCATTTTGCGCAGGTGGCTGCAAAAGCAAAATATAATGAGGGAAAGCGACCAAGCTTTTTTATTCATGTTATCCTAAATCCTGTGTTTAAGTTCGTCCGAAAATATTTTCTGCAACTCGGATTCCTGGATGGTTATTATGGCTTTGTGTTTTGTGCTACGACATCAGGCTTAAATTTTTATAAATATCTGCGGTTATATGAATACGCACGAAATGGATTACCAAAACAATAATGTTGATTGTGATGAAAGTCTCTGTTATCATAAGTACATATAATGCCCCGGAATGGCTGGAGAAAGTGCTCTGGGCATACACGGTTCAGGATTTTACAAATTTTGAAATTCTCATAGCCGACGATGGATCTGGCAGTGAAACAAGACAGCTTATCGAAAGTTTTGCACAGCAGTCATCGTTGGACATTAAACACGTTTGGCATGAAGACCAGGGTTATCGCCGACAGACGATTTTAAATAAAGCCATTCGTGAGTCGACAACCGAATATCTTATTTTTACTGATGGGGATTGTATTCCCCGTAGGGATTTTGTGGCGACACATGTTGTCATGGCACGCAGAGGAACTTTCCTTTCCGGTGGCTATTGCAAGTTACCGCTTGAAACAAGCAAGGCTATCACCTTTGATAACATTAAGAACCAGGAAGCTTTTAATGTAAACTGGTTAAAAAACTTTGGCTCGCTCGGCTTTTCTCAAACACGCAAACTTTTCGCGAACGGACACCTTGCTTCGTTTTTAGATTTCATCACAACGGCAAAAGCAACATTTAACAATTGTAATTCTTCCGCATGGAAGGACGACGTTCTGGCTGTGAACGGATATGATGAGCGTATGCTATATGGCGGGTCAGACCGGGAATTGGGAGAACGACTCGTCAATTATGGTTTGCGCGGGAGGCAGATCAGGCATCGCGCAATTGTTGTTCACCTTGAACATGAAAGAAGTTATAAAACAAGGGAGTCGATGGAACGGAATCTGTTAATTCGCAATAATACGCGTGTTCAAAAAGTACGGTGGACACCACATGGAATTGTCAGGTGATGTATTATTGTATCTGGCGTTGAACAAAGCCAATGATTTCCATCATCCATGCAATGCCGAGGTGAACAATGATTCCACCCCATATACTACGGGTTTCAAAAGCAATGACACCGAGGATGTAGCCGCCAAAAATTGAACTGATTGCTTCACCTGCGGGTTTGCCGAAATGAAGAAAGCAATAGACAACAGCCATAGCCAACACGGCTCTTCTTCCAACCACGTGTATGAGCCCGATCACCATAAAGCCACGAAATAAAAATTCTACGGTAACAAAATCCAACCCATAGGCTACCTCATAAATCAATGCCGTAATATATTCCGGAACATCGAGATAAAGATGAGCTTCTGATGTTTTATACATGGGGTATTGTCGTATAAAACTCGGATGGAACGACGCGGACAATAACAACGGCATCATCATGAGAAGCATAACGAAATAGGGCTTCACATCGAATTTCCGTGCGTTTAATCCGTAAACGTGTGTGTGCGTCGGGCGATCATATAGAAAGTAAAACAGGAACAGCGGAAGAAATACCGTTCCGATACTGATCAGATTAATGAGTACTTTATATGCCCAATAAATTAAGGCGTCATCGAAATTCGAGTGAATAAAATCGGATAAAAATGGTACGCTGCTGTCCATACTAAGCACGAGTAGCGCGAGTTGAGATCGCACCCAGAAGGTTCTTTTATTCCAGTAATTATTTAATGTTTGTCTCGTGTGAAACAGAAGCGTGAGATAGTAGGGGATAGCATAGAATAAATAATAAAAGAAAAATTTAGCAAAGCCTTCCTGCTGATCCAGGAACCTGTCCTCGACATCAAACCGGTAGTTGAATATGATAGCCACTATTACCAGGAAGGCCGTGGCGGTATAGTCAGCGGTTCTGAAATCCGACTTTAAATGGTGTAAAAGAAACTTCCAGATTTTTCGCATTACCAGTTCATCAGATGTTGATGCACCTTGTGTATAGGCAGTCCCATCACATTAAAATAAGAGCCAACAATTTTTTCAATAGCAACCATACCGATCCAGTCTTGCGCTCCATATGCACCCGCCTTATCGTAAGGCTTATATTGGTCTACATAAAATTCAATCTCAGCCCGCGACAATGTTTTAAATGTAACTGACGTTGTATCATCAAAGCCTTCTTCCCGCTCTTTGGAAACAATGCAGACACCTGTCATCACAACATGTGTGCGGCCGGATAAAGCGGATAACATGGCAATGGCTTCATTCCTGTCAATAGGTTTATTCAGAATAATATTGTCAAGGATTACAACTGTATCGGCGGTAAGAACAATTTCCTCCCGGATTTTTGGACGAAAATATTCAGCTTTTTTAGAAGCGAGATAACGCGCTACCTGTTCAACCGGCATCGTAGAAGGGAAGTCTTCTTCAACATCAGGTTTCTCAATGGTGAAACTGAAGCCAGCTTCTTTCATAAGAAATTGTCTGCGGGGAGAACTTGAAGCCAGGATAAGTGGACGAATAGCCATGGATTAAAACGGATAATAAAGCGGTGTTGTGAATTCTTCTTCTTTAATCGAACTGAACAAAAAACCACAAATTACTTTTGGATAAAAGTACGTTGATTTCTGCGGCATGGTGTAACCGCTTTTGCAAATTTCTTTCACAATGTCAATGGAAACCTCATTGGTAATGATGGCAAGCTGGGCATCTCCGGTCATTACTTTTTTCAGGCAATCCGATAAACTTCGGTCGAATGAAATCAGCTCAGACCTGCGTTGTTCTTTACCCGGGATGCCCAACGTTTTTTCGATGATAAAGTAATGCATAACAGTAAGATCAAGCACTTTAACCGCATCCGGAAATGGCCATTTCATAGTTTCAATAGCTTCTGCTTTCAGTCGAATTTTGTAAGCATTCTCCTTGAAGATTAAGCCAAATGCCCACGGTTTACCAGCGATAATTTCGTTTATCGTATCGGCATCTTCCACGGGCTTAATGGTAAAGTATTTGCTTATTTTTTCGAGTATTTCATTTTCATCGAATCCCGGTATTCCCGAGATCAAACGGTGCGTTGGAAGAATACTCAGATCGTCGGCCTCTGTATTGGTGAGGTACATCATGTGGAAATTATATCCTTCATTTCCGGTGTGCCTGGGGTTGGCTCTTTTCTGCTCATGCATGTTGGCAAGCGATCCCTCGTAACGGTGATGTCCATCAGCAAGAATAATGGTTTTATCTTTAAGCTTGCCCACAAAACGTTCGATGACCACAGCATCATGAATCACGGCCATGACATCGCGAACGCCTTGATAATCTTCTGTTTCAAGAGTGGGATTCTGAATGGCTTCATCCATGTATTTTTCCAGTTCAAAATCCGGATCAGTATATAGGCCATGCGTTGCGCTTACATTCAATTCGGTTTTTTCAAGAAGATCGATCCTGTCAGTAACGGCATTTGGAATTGTGCTTTCATGGCGTTGAATTACATTCGCTTCCCATGGATAAAGGCGGATGTTAGAAATAAACCCCTTGCGACAATATTCTCGGGTAGATCCGGCCAATCTGAAAAATTGATAATAAACATAAATGGCAGGAAGGTTATCCTGAACAATTGTTCCACTGGATTTCCAATCCTGAAGCAGCAAAGCCGCGCGATCGGCAGGAAAAGGAGGTTGTGGAACCGAAATATGAATGCTGTTCAATGGATTCTGATACAAAGCTCTTCGTTGTTTTGCTGACACTACATCGAAAAGGGGAGACGTAAGTGTCTCAATATCATGTGATAATGTAGCGTTATAGCGCCAGGCACGAAACGGAAGGATTTGGGCCATGTAAAATGTGTAAAACGAAAATGTATCGAAAAATAGAAAATCGAAAGGAGGGGTGAAAATGCAAAGCCGGTGAAATAAAAAAAGCCAGGTAAATTACCTGGCTTTTTATAATAAATGTTTTTGTATTACTGTCCGGCAGAGTCCGCAGGCTCCTCAGTAGGCAGCGTATTCATGCCCGGCGCCGGCTGATCAGGGATCTGATCCGAAACATTTTGAAGAATGTCATTTCCTGTAGCACCCTGATTGGCACCAATAAAATTTGTTGACATACACAAGACCATAATGGCGATGATAAAACCCCATGTTAATTTTTCCAGCAGGTCGCCTGTCTTTTTAACCCCTATTATATTGCTGGCAGAAGAGCCACCAAACTGGCTGGACAAACCTCCGCCTTTAGAATTCTGCGCCAATATTACCAATACAAGTAATAAGCTGAATAAAATGATCAATCCAATAACTAGTGCGTACATATCCCTATTTCTTCAGTGCTTCAATTTGAGTCGCAAAGTAAGCCTTTTTTTGTGGAAACTTCCAAATCAGCTTCTTCAATACTTCAATGGCTTTGTCTTTTTTTCCTTGCTTTAAGAGAATTTCTACAAGCGTTTCTGAAATGATATTGTCCCCGAATTCGCCCGTTCTTATCGTACTCAGGTCGCTTGGATTCGATTCTTTCTCCTTCATACCACTGATAGAGGGCTGAATACGGATAAACTGCTCAATGATTTGCAGCTGTTCCTTATGTTTATCGCTTTCGGGAACAAGTTCCTGTTTCGATACGAGGTCATTAATAAAAGTATCAGTCACTTCTCTTTCTTTTAGCCTTCGTGAATTTTTAGGCGGTGCGTTTTCAGCTGGATCCGCTGGAATATAAGCCTTGGCAATTTCTTTGATCCGTTCTTTTTTGGATTTACTGCCCTCTTTTTCATCCCTCGATTTAACCTGATCTTCGATTAATTCAGGTGTACCGGGAGATAGCATCGAGGTTGCGGAACCATCAATAAACATCATTTCAAAATTGTGTTTGAGATGGCGCAGTTGTTCCAGGTCTGTGAGAATTTCCTCAGCAACGTCTATTCTGTTCTGAACAGGGTGTTGTTGCTGTTTTCGGTTAAGGAGTTCAATGCTGTTTAAATCAGGATTGTACTCCACTTCCATAATATGTTTTAATACACCACGATCAGCTGCATAAACTGCAGCATGTTGCAATTCCTGCTCGTAATTACTGAAGCCATGGTCTTTACTTACGCGGGCCGAAAGTGTGTGAAGCAGCTGACTAAACGGATAATGCTCCGTTGCTGATAATATAGCCTGAGCATCTTTGGTTGATGTACCAGAGAAATGGTGTAGAATCTTTATTAAATCTGCTTTTTCCAAAATGCGTTACCCGTAGGGTAAAAATACTAAATTTTACCAATTGGCAACCGACGCATTGAAGATGTCATTGATGATACGTTCGAAAATGTCACGTATGTATTGTTCTTCCAGATCAGCAAGATTCACCTCGTTCGGCAAATCTCTGTAAAAGGAAAAAGTTTTGTCTTTAAAGCTCATGGTTTCATCCAGCGTATTGATATAAGTCGCTTTTACCGTAATTGTAATCCGGGTAGAAGATGCCGTTGTGAGCGCATTTGGGTCACCGGTTGAAACAGGCGCTATTGGCGTAACACGCAGATCCACAATTTCGCCTTCCAGCTGCAATTCACCTTCTTCGGCCACTACGCTTAGGCTGGAGTTTTGAATAAAATAGTTTTTAATCTGATTTGTAAAAGTCTGACCCATGTTGGCCGGGCCGAGATCAGCATTATTATAGAATTCCGTAATTGAAATGGTCTCCGCCGTTGTCGATGTACCGGTAAACGAATAATTCACCGAAGTGCCACAACCACTCAGCACAAACCCGGTTATAAGGAATAAGCAGCTTATGGATTTGCGCCAGGGGCGGGAAGGCCGGTTTTTAATCTTCAAGATCGTATTGTTTTATTTTCCTGTACAAAGTGCGTTCCGAGATGCCCAAATCACGTGCCGCATATTTGCGTCTGTTGTTATTTTTGCGGAGTGCCCGAATGATCAATTCTTTCTCTTTCTTTTCTATTGAAAGGGAATCTTCTTCTGTTTCGTGGCTGATATCGTGAATATCCTCGAGGTGATTGGATTCGTTATTCTCTCCAGGGATGAGTACGAGTGCTTCTTCGTTTTCGCCAATGGATTCGGTGTCAACACCTTCGAACAAACCAGGATTCTCCTTGATCAGTTGATTTCCCTTGCCAACTCCGCTGTAGGTTTCCAGAACCAGTTTTTTCAAATCATGCATGTCTTTTTTCATATCGAAAAGCACCTTATACAGGATATCCCGTTCTGAAACGGATTCTTTTTCGGACGATGCACTTTTATACAATGCAGGCAAACTATTTTCCCGCGGCATATAATGCTGCAACACATCAGCATTCACTTCTTTATTGTCAGCGGATAAAACTGAGATCTGCTCGACGAGGTTTTTTAATTGTCGGATATTTCCCGGGAAACGGTATTTGACCAGAATATCCTTTGCGTCGTCAGTGAGCGAGATCGGCTTGACTTTATACTTTTCCGCAAAATCGCTGGCAAATTTCCTGAATAGCAACTCAATGTCTTTTCCCCGTTCCCGCAAGGGGGGTACGTAAATCGGCACAGTACTTAAGCGATAGTAAAGATCTTCCCGGAATTTGCCGTCTTCAACACTACGCATGAGGTTAACATTTGTAGCCGCGACAACCCGTACATCGGTTTTAAGTACTTTGGAAGATCCTACCTTGATAAATTCGCCGTTTTCAAGAACACGAAGAAGCCTGGCCTGTGTGGCCAATGGCATCTCACCAATTTCATCCAGGAATATTGTACCCCCATTGGTGACTTCAAAATATCCTTTCCGGGCTTCATGAGCTCCGGTGAAGGAGCCTTTTTCATGACCAAACAATTCCGAGTCGATGGTGCCTTCGGGTATTGAACCGCAATTAATAGCGATGAACTGGCCGTGCTTTCTTGCGCTGATGTAGTGGATGATCTTGGAGAAAGATTCCTTCCCACTACCACTTTCGCCCGTGATTAATACCGACATGTCCGTGGGCGCAACCTGGATGGCCACACTTACGGCGTTGTTAAGCAACGGTGAGTTTCCAATAATTCCGAAGCGTTGTTTGATACTTTGTATTTCTGAATCTGTAATCGCCATTAATGTAAAAGTAACGTTTGCGTTATCAGTTGAATGTTTTAAACTGGTTGTCCAATCAACGTCCCACCTGTGCATTCTTGCACAAGAATATTAACGTATTCTCCCTTCTTAAAATTTCCTTTCGGAAAAACAATCACCTTATTTGTTGAGGTCCTGCCCTGTAAATCTTTGTCAGATCGTTTTGAAAAACCTTCAATCAGCACGCGATGTACTTTTCCAACATCCATCAGATTGCTTCGATGTGAATGCTCCCTTTGCTTGGCAATAATTTCATCAAGTCGTTTTTTCTTAACCTCCAAGGGTACATCGTCCGGAAATTTTTTAGCGGCAAGCGTACCGGGCCTTTCAGAATAATAAAACATGTAGGCAAAGTCAAACAGCACCTCGTCCATCAGCGAAAGCGTATCCTGATGTTCTTCTTCAGATTCGGAACAAAAGCCGGTAATCATATCTGAAGAAATACCACAATCAGCACCTAATATCTCTCTGATTCTGTGTATCTTATTGAGATACCATTCACGTGAATATCCGCGGTTCATGAGCTCCAAAATCCTGGAATTTCCGCTTTGAACAGGCAGGTGAATGTAGTTGCAGATGTTTTCGTACCGGGCCATGGTATGAAGGACATCATCCGTAATGTCTTTTGGGTGGGAGGTAGAGAACCGAACCCGTAAGTCGGGATGTACTTGTGCTACCATTTCAAGCAGATGGGCAAACGTTGTTACATCTACACGAGGTTGCTTTTCCAGCCAGGTCTTCGTATTGATTTCAGGACTCCATTTATAAGAATCTACGTTCTGACCTAATAAGGTAACTTCCCGATATCCTCTTTCAAAAAGGTTTTTGGCCTCATTTACAATGGATTGCGGATCACGACTGCGTTCCCGGCCCCTTGTAAAAGGAACCACGCAAAACGTACACATATTGTCACAGCCGCGCATAATCGAAACAAAAGCGGTAACGCCATTGGAGTTAAGTCGCACGGGACTGATGTCTGCATAGGTTTCTTCACGTGACAGAAATGTATTTACAGCTTTCCCACCATCGTCAACCTGCGCGATAAGCTTGGGTAAATCGCGATAAGCGTCCGGGCCAGCAACCAGGTCTACGATTTTTTCCTCTTCCAGTAATTTGGATTTGAGCCGTTCGGCCATACATCCGAGCATGCCCACCAGCAGGTCGGGTTTGTGCTTTTTGAGACCATTGATATGGGTTAAACGATGTCGAACTGTTTGTTCTGCTTTTTCCCTTATCGAACACGTATTCAGGAAGATAACGTCTGCGTGCTCAATAATCGATGTAGTATCAAAACCCTCATTGTGAAGAATGGAAGCAACAATCTCACTGTCCGAGAAATTCATTTGGCAACCATAACTCTCAATGTATAACTTCCTGGTCTTTCCAGTGTGCTGATCTTTAGAAATATGAACCGTTTCACACGCTTCTTCAGGTGCCTGATTTAAAACTTCGATATCTCCGATTAACTTCTCCATTTCAAATTTCGATGATTTCAAAACACAAAAATATTAAACTTTCGCGATTAATGACATCTTGTCAGGGTATCGATGAAGTTTTTTTCTGCATAGTTTGCGTGATATTTTGTTGACGGTTCACCTGTATTTTTTGCCTCCGGCAACTTTAACCAAGTACGTTAAATACGTTGATTGATAATGAGTTGTAATCACATTACTCAATGTATGGCTTGAATAAGCTTTGCCCTAACAGGTTCCAGCAACAACCGTTGCTTACTATTAAAATGCGTTCTGCGAGAATCCAAGCTTCTTTATGAATTATGTTATCTCAAATCAGACGAACGCTATGCAATTTTGAATATAATCACTATTCTGAACTTCGAACTTTGGACGATGAACTGAATAACCTGTATTTTCGCCCCATTACATTGAGTGATATGGCGCTGATTAGAACAGTACGCGGTTATAAACCCCGCTTTGGATTGAACTGCTTTCTGGCCGATAATGCCACCGTAGTAGGCGAGGTGGTGATGGGAGATAACTGCACGGTTTGGTTTAACGCTGTGGTGCGGGGCGATGTAAATGCGATCACGATCGGAAACAATACCAACATCCAGGATGGTGCTGTGATTCACGGAACTTACCAAAAGTCGGCTACCCGAATTGGCAATAATGTTTCAATTGCGCATAATGCTATTGTGCACGGCTGCACAATATCAGACAACGTGCTGATCGGTATGGGTGCCATTATTATGGACGATGCGGTGATCGAAAGCGACGTAGTAATTGCCGCCGGAGCGGTCGTGTTGGCTGGGACTGTGGTAGAGTCTGGAAGCATTTACGCGGGCATGCCGGCGAAAAAAGTAAAGGCGATTTCAGCAGAAATGAAAGCCGTTATACAACGGACTGCTAAAAATTATCCGATGTATGCTGAATGGTTTAAAGAACCCGCCAGCTAGAAAACATCGCGGGGTGGCATTAAAATTTCGGATTTTTTGCTTTGTCTTTAGGCCGCATCGCCTTAAGCATTATATTCAGCCCTGTCGGTTCTGGTTTCCTTAACTTCAAAAGTTAAAAAACGCTATGCAAACAATTAATAATAAAGGGTTCGATCCGCAGACAATCCAGGAATACCGTCTTCGGATGAAAGAGAAAGGACTTTCTTACCTGCTTGACGAGGAGGATGAAACATCTGACGAATACGCCCATCTGTATTTTATCGGAAAGTTTGAAGACCGGGAAGTAATCTACGATACCGTTATCTATACGCTTCGCCTGGAGCATGAAAGTGAACTGTATGAGATTGCCGAACAACGTGCTTCAGCACATTTTCCGGATTACAAAAAGATCACGTATGCGGAAGACGAAAATGGGAACCTGGAAACTTTGGATCCAAAGGAAGAAGAAATCGGACTATTTATGGCCGAAGTAATCATGGAACTGGAAGAAGATGAAGCTGTAAAAGTGCAGGAACACGTCGATCTGGATGCTGAATCCGAATTTGGCGTCGGGCTGGATGTGGGGCTGCATCGCGAAAAAATAACCAACGAGGTGATTCAACGGTTCGTCAAAGACTTCAATGAAGACACCTTGTCCCTGGATCAAACTTTTTATTCGTTTCAAACTGAGGACGAAGAAATGTAAAGTAAGATTATCGGATACATTCCCGATTCAGGGCAGGCAGAATTCTGTTCGGAGGTAACCGTTAATCGCTAATTGCCTATTATATTTGCGACCTTAACTTGAACCCCCTAATGAAGAATTTGTCTTTGATTTTAAATATCGTCCTGCTGGTAGCGGTGGCGGTTCTGTTTTACCTGCATTTTGCTGACAATAAATCGACTACGACAACTGTTGCAAGTCAGCAAGGTGATCTAAGTATAGCCTACATCAATTCTGATACGGTGTTAAAATATTATGATTATCTAAAGGTAAGCCGGGAAGAACTGGAAGTAAAAACCCAGAAAATGGACCAGGATTTCCGGAACCGGGCGCAGGGCCTGCAAAATGAAATTGCAGCATACCAACGCAATGTAAACAGCATGACGCTTGGCCAGGTAAAAGCAACGGAAGAAGACCTGACTAAAAAACAGCAGAATCTTCAGCTTTATCAGCAAAGCCTTAGCCAGCAATTAATGCAGGAAGAATCCAAGCTGAACCGGGAATTATATGACCGTGTGACCGCTTTCCTCGACAAATACGGAAAGGAAAAAGGATTACAGGTTGTGCTAAAGTATGATCCAACAAGTGACGTACTTCATGTAAATGAAGCGCTTGATATTTCACAAGATGTAATAAAAGGACTGAATGAAGAATATAAGCAGGAAAAAGCAGGCCCGAAAGCCGATACTACTGCTGTAAAATAATACATGCAAGTTGCTGAGAAAAAGAACCGGTTCAAAAGCCGGTTTTTTGTTTTTATATTTGGTATAGCCAAAACCCATTTCGCTTGAATAGGGCTTTTTATTGGTGCACACCCAAAGCTTAGCTCACACACCGCATGAATAACATGCGCAGTTTTTTAACCTAATACTATGGCTAATCCCCTGACTCACGCCTTGACGTTCAAAACACAAGAGCAAAAGCAGATCCTGATCATGCTTTGCACAGGGTTTTTTATGGGGGTATTCATCGCGACGTATCAGGTAACCGCTGATTCGATGTTCCTCAACAGATTAGGTGATCAGCTTGATCGGGCCTTTCTTATTGCCGGGGTGTTGGGAATCATTACAACTGCTATCTTTTCTTTTTTTCAAAGCCGCGTACGATTTACCAGCATTGCCCTGGTGAGCGTACTTTTAATCTTTGCCTTTACCATCACCGTGTTCTCACTACTTAAGTTCGGTGATCCAAACAAGCAGGACACGTTTGTCTTTGCATTGTATACGATGAGCGGGCCAATGACAGCCGTATTACTTTTAAGCTTCTGGGGCATATTTGGTCGTCTTTTTAATTTCAGGCAGTCAAAGCGAATCATTGGGTGGATCGATACAGGGCAATTAATTGCAGCCATCATCACCACCCTGGTAGCCATCCCGTTAACTACCGAGATCATTCACGACACGGCCAATTACCTGTTGGTTTGTGCCTCCAGCATTTTTATAGTAAGCATCCTGCTGATTTTAATCGCCACTTCATTTACAGTTTCCAAAAATGATCCGCGTGAATTTGGAACCTTAATACGCCGGCAGACTAGATGGAGAAACCTTTTCGGCGACAAGTATATTATTATGCTTACCGTTTTCCTCATGGTGTCCATGGTGATGTTTGTGATGAGCCAGTATTCCTTCCAGCATCTTGTAAAGGAGCAATATCCGAATGAACGTGAGCTGACAAATTTCAATTCGTTTTTTACCGGTGCGGTTTATGGTATTAGTTTGATCATGCAAACTTTTGTAAACCAAAGAATTATCAACAACTATGGTTTAAGGATTTCGCTTTTTATTTTACCCATCATTATGGGGGTGTTCTCCGCCGGCTCAATTATTATGGGCAATGTCTTTGGTTTCGATAAATCGATCGCACCTACAGGCTTTATTTACTTCTTCTTATTCATCTCATTAAACCGGTTACTCAACTGGACATTGCGTGACTCGCTCGAAAATCCGGTTTTTAAATTATTCTTTATTCCACTCGAAAATAAACTAAGGTTCAATATTCAATCGAAGATCGAAGGACTGGTAAACGAAGGATCACGCTTCATTGGTGGTCTTTTAATTTTTGGATTGGCGTTGTTTCCATTCTTCACCCTTATCCACATCTCCGCTTTCATGCTGCTCTTGTCGGTGATTTATCTTATTATCGTCAACAAGATGTATCTCGGGTATAGAAACAAGATCCGGTTAAAACTGGAAAGTACTGATGTGCAACAAGATAAATTGGAAAAGGGTTATACCAAGATTACAACAACGCTGCAAGATCGGTTATTGAATACAGCGCCTGGAACCGCCGTATTTTCGTTCAAATTATTGCAGAAAATTAATGCTGCACAGGTGCCCCTGTGGTTAAACAGCATGATTAAGAATCACGATGAGGTGATCAGGGGTTATGCCAACGAAAAAGTAAATGAACTGAAGGGACTTTCCGTTTCGGACCAGTATGTGATTCGTATTGATCCGACCAGGGGAGTATCGGGTAATAAAAATATTTTGAGCAAGGCAGATCTGCAGATGATGCTACAGCATGGGGGAGAAGTATCCAAGACTAGAATTCGCAACCTGACCCGATCAACCAATCCCAATGACCGGCAGTATGCGGCTGAGCTCTTGTTGCATACACCGCAAGATCAGAACACATCATTTTTGTTGGAATTACTAAACGATAATGAACCAAAAGTCCGAAGTACGGCAATTCAAACTTCGATCAAAAAAAGATCCTCAGAAGTAATAAACTCAGTTATTGAAAATCTGGTTAGCCCGGTGTACAGCAACCAGGCCGTTAGCGCGCTTGTATTAATGGGAGCAGAAACGCTTCCAAACCTTGATGCGGCATTTTACCGGAGTGGACAAAGTACACAAATGATGCTGAAGATTGTTCAGGTAATCGGACGAATCGGAGGACAACGTGCGAGAGAGATTCTGTGGAATAAAATGGATTACCCGAACAAGGTGGTCGTATCGCAGGTGTTACTTTCGTTGGGCGAGTGCGGGTTTAAGGCTGGGGTATCGCAGATCACACGAATCAAATATGCAATTGAAGCCGATATAGCTGACATCAGCTGGAACCTGAGTGCTATTCATGAAGTAGGTGATGAAGGGTTCAGTGAGGCAATAAAAGCTTCTCTGCGTGCAGAAATTCAAAGTGATATCGAGCACATCTATATGTTGCTCACCATGTTATACGATACACGTTCTATTCAACTGGTGAAAGAGAATATTGACAGTGGAACAACGGAAGGGATAACCTATGCCATTGAGCTTCTTGATGTCTTTTTATCAGAACAATTGAAGCAGCGCGTAATTCCCTTATTGGATGACCTGACGGACCACGAACGGATAGGTAGACTTGAATACTTTTATCCGCGGGTTCGTTTAGATTCTAAACTCGTATTGAAGTTTTTGATTAACCGGGATTTTACGCAATCGAACCGATGGACAAAAGCCTGTGTTCTTTTTCAGATTGGTATTCTGCAGATTACTGATTTTAAACTGGATCTGATCGCACAATTGTTTAATCCGGACCCGTTGGTGCGTGAGGTTTCTGCGTGGGCATTGTTCCAGATCAGCGCCGATGAATATCACCTGAACACAAATCGATTGGGGCTGAGTGCCAAAAGGGAGCTCGATATTATTATTATTCAATCAAGGAAGATGATGCGTTTTGAAAAGGTGTTATTCTTTGAAAAAATCAACGTCTTTGAAAAAGTCCCTGGGGTTATACTCGCAGCGCTTGCAGATATCAGCGAAGAACAACGGTTGAAAGAAGGAACGATACTGGGATTGGATGAAAAATCAAACAATGATTTTTATGTCCTTGTAAGTGGTGTTGTGGCATATTACCAACGTGGTGTTGAGGTGGCGGAATTTACTGAAGGTCAGTTTATTGGAGAAATGTTAGCGATGCCAAATTATATCAATACCAACCTGATCAAAGCCCGGACAGATGTAATTATTGTTAAGTTTCATAAGGATCAATTTTATGAATTGTTAGCAGACAATGTAAAACTGGCTGACCAGGTGTTGGAATATATTTAACTTTTGAACCATGAATAAATCAAAAAAAATGTTCATGTTGGCTACGTTGTTGTTTTTATTACTGCTTTTCTATGTCAGTTATGACATTGCCAGGAGGACTACCTTTCCGGGCGGTAAACCTCAATTGAAAACACGGATTCAAGACGCGTATCATTCACAAGACACAACATCAATTCAAAATCAAGAAACAGATTCGCTTACCCGGGAAAAAAATTAGTCTGAAAATCGGTTGTTTTAATATTTCTTTATTTTATATTTGAAACAGATTAAAGCCAACTATAGACATGACAATCCCCCTTAGTCGAGTACTTTGGGGGATTGTCACTTTTATGGCCTTTCTGTTTATCTGCTAAAAAAGCATTTTATCTACGCATTATTTAAACTGAACGATAAGACAATGGTAAGTTTATAAATGGCTGATATCTTTAACTCAAGATTAAAGCCAACTATAGACAGTGATTGTCCCCCGAGATCAAGGATTTCGGGGGATTTTCATTTTACAGGCCAACCCTCTTTATTGACGATCCTTCCATCACAGATCATCTTACCAGATTTTTTTTCAGAATTATGCACAAGAGGCTTCCTTTTGAATCATTTTCTCGTCCTGCGTATAAACAGTATTTAACTAAATGACATTAATTTAAATATTGTGATTTTAGTGATACATTAAGATCCTGTATAAAAAGAGACCCCCTTTGACCAAACCTGATTTACGCATGAAGGATAACTTCCCTTTGCTTAAAATTTTATTTCTGATATTATTCGGTTTTCTGGCAGATACGAGGATTGTTGCACAGGTTCGCTTTTATGCTGAGACATCCGACGTGAAGTTCTTTTCAGACGGTATCATCGAAGATATTTCAGCCGAAAATAAAAATGTGACCAGCATCTTCGATGTCCGGAAAAATGAAATTGCATTTCTTATTAAAGTACGTGACTTCGAGTTCGAAAAAAAACTAATGCAGGTACATTTTAATGAGAAGTTTTTAGAGTCGGATAAATATCCGAAAGCCACGTTCGTAGGTAATCTTATCGGATTCGACATCCAGAAGGGTGGTATTCAAAAAGTAAAAGCGGATGGAAGGCTTTTTATCCACGGTGTTACCAGGGATGCTTCGATGACAGGAACTGTTGAGGTGAAAGGAAGAAATGTTATCATGAAATCCAAATTCAAGGTAAAGCTTGCTGATTATAATATAACCATACCACAGGTAGTGTGGCAAAATATTTCAGAAGAAGTAGAAGTAACAGTTGAATTTCTATATAGTCCATTATAATATATTTATGAGAAAGCTTACACTCATTTTCCTCCTTACTACATATGGCGTCTATGGCCAGGAAGATCTGCTCAGGGAAATGGAGCAGAATAAGGAACCGGAAACCGATTATACAATCGCCACTTTTAAAGGTACGCGAATTATCAACGGGCATTCAATGGAAACCAAGCCGGGTGGGACATTGGAATTTATTTTTGCTCATCGATTTGGCAGGATAAACAGTGGTTGGTATGAAATGTATGGATTTGATGATGCGCTTGTGCGGCTTGGCCTGGATTATGGAATCACCGACAACCTGTCGGTAAGTATTGGCAGAAACTCGACGGATAAAACGCTGGATGGCTATGCCAAATACCGTGTACTCAGACAACGTGAAGGGGCGTCTTCTTTTCCTTTTTCACTGACGGCACTGGGCGGTATGGCTTACAAGTTTTCACCCCGGAAGAACCATGAAGTATCTCCTGATTTTAAAAGTACTGACAGGATAAGTTATACTGCCCAATTACTGATGGCGCGCAAAATGAGCACGGCCTTATCATTGCAACTTATGCCAACCATGATTCATAAAAATTATGTTGAACCTGCCCTGGAAGAAAATAACCAATTTGCGCTCGGTGTTGGTGGAAGGTTAAAACTGACCCCAAGTTTAGCACTCACTACCGAGTACTATCATAATCTCAGTATGAAAGATGATTCTCCTTACCAAAATGCGTTTGGAATAGGCGTCGACATTGAAACAGGTGGTCACGTATTTCAACTGGTATTTACGAATGCTGTAGGCTTAACAGAGCGTGCCTTTATCACAGAAACAACAGACAACTTTTTTGATGGTGATATTCATTTTGGTTTTAATGTAACACGCACATTTCAATTCAAACAAGATAAAGAATAACTTTGTCCGGAGGACTGATCCTTAAGTATATTGGTATATTGATCGTCCGGATAAAAGTTAAGAAGCTTGTTACTCGCCTTTGTTATTTTATACCTGATTCTCACGGTTCTGATCGGCGTCTGGGCGGGCAGAAAAGTAAAGTCTACGGGTGACTTTATGCTTGCGGGCAAAAGTCTTCCACTCATGCTCGGTTCGGCTGCCTTGTTCGCAACATGGTTTGGATCCGAAACTGTCTTTGGTGCATCAAGCGAATTTATTGCTGGAGGTTTGTACAACGTAATCGAAGATCCATTCGGTGCTTCCTTATGTCTTGTTCTCTTTGGCTACTTCTTTGCCAGGAAATTATACAACATGAATCTGCTCACGCTGGGTGATTTCTTTAAAATCCGGTATGGCAGAAGAACAGAACTTATCGCCAGTGTTTTCCTGGCACCTCCATACGTTGGCTATATCGCCGCGCAACTTGTTGCTATGGGAATTATACTCAATGTAATTACCGGAATGGCGGTATGGCATGGGATCATACTAAGTGCTGTGATTGTTACGATATATACCTACGCTGGTGGTATGTGGGCGATATCCATCACAGATTTTATTCAGAGTATCATTATTGTTGCAGGTCTCATTGTTTTATCTGTTGTGTTGGAACACGACGCTGGTGGAGTACAAACCATACTGCATGACGTGCCTCCTGATTATTTTAAATTCTTTCCTGAGTTTCAGTTTAAAGAGGTGATTGGATGGCTCGCCGCCTGGAGCGTTCTCGGTCTTGGTTCCATCCCTTCGCAGGATGTTTTTCAACGTGCCATGTCGTCGCGCTCAGCAGATACCGCAGTCTGGTCATGCTACATTGCAGCGATACTTTATCTTACGGTAGCGATGTTGCCGCTGTTTATTAGTTTATGCACAAAACATCTTTATGGCGGCCAATTACCCGAAGACACACAGCTTGCTCTTCCCATGATGGTGCTGCTTCACACAAGTCTTCCGGTTCAGATTCTTTTTTTTGGTTCACTGCTTTCAGCGATTATGAGCACCACCAGTTCTGCTATCCTGGCACCTGCATCTATCTTCTCAGAAAACCTCGTGAAACCGTTATTCAAAAACAGGTTAACAGATCGCCAGCTATTGGTGGTAACGAAAATGTCCATCTTGCTTTTTAGCGTAGCCGCTACCGTTATGGCTTGTCTCCGATCTAATATTTATGAACTGGTAAGTGAATCATCAATTTTAAGTCTGGTTTCTTTGTTTATCCCTTTACTAATGGGACTTTACTGGAAAAAGGCAAACAGCACAGGGGCACTTTCGTCAATGATACTCGGAATGGTGACATGGATCGGATTTGAATATTCAGGATCAGAACTGCCGAGTCTTGTTCCGGCCACAATGGTTAGTTTGCTGGCCATGATCATGGGAACATATATGCAATCAAAGAATACTGCGTTGCAATAACTTATTCGTTCCCGACTCTGTTATTTGGTTGTTGGTAGTTATTTTTAAACCTGGATTGATGAATTAAACGCGTAGTTATGATAAAAATTGAACTCAATCGATTGAATGATGCCTACCTGATGGAAGGTGTTAACGAACAGGGAAACAAAGTGCAAATGGATGCATCACCTGAAATTGGTGGAGGTAATAACGGCATGCGTCCGATGCAAATGCTTTTAGCTGCAATGGGTGGCTGTAGTAGTTTTGACTTGATTAATATTTTAAAAAAGCAACGTCAGGACTTAAAAGATATAAAAGTTACTGTAACCGGTGAAAGGGAAAAGGATGTTATGCCATCGCTATACACAGCAGTTCACGCGCATTTCCGGTTATATGGAAACCTTGATCACGATAAGGTAGAAAAGGCCCTGGTGCTTGCTGTGGAGAAATATTGTTCAGTAGCTAAAACGCTGGAGGCGAAAGCCAAGGTTACCTATAGTTTTGAGATCATTAAGTAGTAACAAATTCAATGGAAGACCCACAAAGAAATTTTGAGACCGACGCTATCCGCGAACAACACGAACGTTCTTCATTTCGTGAACACAGTGTGCCGTTGTATCTCACGTCAAGTTTTGTGTTTGATGATGCAGAACAAGCCCGCGCCATGTTTGCCGATGAGATACAGGGTAACATATACAGCAGGTATTCCAATCCCAACACCGACGAATTGATCAGCAAGCTTTGTCTTCTTGAAGGCACAGAAGATGGTATTGCTACGGCGTCGGGAATGGCGGCGATGTACTCAAGCATGGCTGCGCTTTTAAAATCAGGAGATCACGTGTTGTCGTGCCGTTCAATATTCGGGTCCACCCATCAGATACTGAATACTATTTTTCCGAAATTCGGAATCACACACAGTTATGCCGACATTAATCAGCCGGAAACATGGGAGCAGAAAATTCTTCCGAATACCAGGATGATTTTTGTTGAAACGCCTTCGAACCCGGCATTGGATATCCTTGATCTGGAATGGATCGGAAAACTGGCGGCGAAACACAATTTAATTCTCAATGTAGATAACTGTTTCGCAACACCATACATACAAACACCGGCGAAATGGGGAGCACATATCGTAACACATTCTGCAACCAAATTTATGGACGGTCAGGGACGTGTTATTGGTGGTGTAATTCTTGGCACAAAGGAATTAATTAATGAGATCCGTTTCTTTACAAGACATACGGGACCATCGATGTCTCCCTTTAATGCCTGGGTACTTTCAAAGAGCCTTGAGACACTGGCGGTACGTATGGATCGTCATTGTCAAAATGCCCTCGCGATAGCCGAATACCTGGAACAAAACGAAGAGGTGTTGCGCGTGAAATATCCGTTTCTTCCATCTCATCCACACCATACACTGGCAAAGAAACAAATGCGCCTTGGTGGTGGCCTGGTAACTTTTGAAATTAAAGGAGGACTTAACCAGGGAAGAAAGTTTCTCGACGCCTTAACAATGATATCTCATACACCGAATCTTGGCGATACAAGAAGCATCGCTACACATCCAGCGTCTACTACGCATTCTAAATTAACAGAAGAAGATCGTATTGCGGTGGGGATTACCCCAGGACTGATCCGCATCTCCGCAGGTCTTGAAAACGTACATGATATTATTGGTGATATTGATCAGGCAATAAAGGCAAGCAGATAATGAACCGATGAGTCTGGTCTTAAGGCAAGGCTCATCGGGGTCGGCAGATCAATAGGTAGGCATTTCATCATCGATCTCCCGTGCCCACGCAAGTATACCGCCTTTGAGGTTGTAAAGATTCTCCATACCATGATTCTTTTCCAACCATTGCACCATATTACCACTGCGAGCACCGCTGCGGCAATGGATTACCACTTGTTTATCTTTGGAAATCCTATCCACATTATTCGGAATATCGCCTTGTGGAATCAATTCACCGCCGATGTTACAGATATCATACTCATGCGGTTCACGCACATCAATCAATTGAAATTCCGAACCGGAATCCATCATTTCTTTAAGTTCTTGAACGGTAACTTCTTTCATAGTAGTTGTTTTATCAGGTTCCAAAGTTTTCATTTTTTGGTCACTTATCCCACAAAATTCATCATAATCAATTAAGCCACTAATGAATTCTCGGGCACCTTTATT
>Ga0196965_1000540_pt1 | contig 20771 bp, 17 predicted proteins | sample S1_20metaG_FD_148668 | JGI IMG/M metagenome (GOLD analysis project Ga0196965, IMG submission 148668) | Soil microbial communities from Anza Borrego desert, Southern California, United States - S1_20 | ecosystem: Environmental > Terrestrial > Soil > Desert | place: USA: California | collected... | reverse complement strand
CAACTCTTATTTACCGTCTTCAATTTTGCCGGCTGCAGTACCAGCATCTTCAACCTCTTTCTTTACATCTTTCACGGCATCTTTAAATTCACGAACGCCTTTTCCAAGACCTTTCATGAATTCAGGAATTTTTTTGGCGCCAAAAAAGACCAGAACAAATAAACCGATGAGAAGAATTTCCTGGAAACCAACTCCACTTAAAAACAATAATGTAGCGTTCATGGCTTTAAATTTTAATCGAAAAACAAAATTAGAGTAAAAAAGATTAGGATCAAATGAAATGGTAACAGGCAGGTAAAGCTTGTTTTAGGCGAACCTTACCAAATCGGGTCTATAAATGAATAACGTACCGATTTATTACATCTTTTTAAGCCAAAGCTCAGGATCCAGGGGCGTGGTATTTTTAAAAATCTGAAAACGAAGCTCCGAAACCCCCTCGTGATTTGAGAAAATCCTTCCTATTTCCTGGTTGGTTGAGACCTTCTGGCCAGCTTTAACAAACACTTCTTTCAGTCCGGCATATACTGTTAGATACTCTCCATGGTTAATGATCACCGTGCTTCCCAGGGTTGGGATAAAGGCAACGCGCCGCACTTCTCCGGAGAAAATCGATTTTACCTTTTCGTCCTCTTTGGTTTGAATATTAACACCGTTATTCTGGACAACAATTCCCTTCAATACAGGGTGATTCTGCCGACCAAAACCCACCGAAACAAACCCTGATGCTACCGGCCAGGGAAATTTATTCTTGTTCTCTTCAAATGAAGAAGATAAGGCAATGGATTCTGCGGATTTCGACTTTGAAGCTGACGCCCGCGCCATTTCTTCCTTAATGATCTCGTTGATCAGATTATCGAGTTTTGCGACTGCTTTTTTTGTCTGGTCCAGGTCTCGCTTAAGTTTTTTTTCTTCCTTCACCAGCGTGCGAACCAATTTGTTTTGTTTTTGCTTCAGGGAGGCGAGTTGTTCATTTTCACGAATCTGGTCATTCAACAACGTATTTTTCTCTTCACGCTGCGCCTGGATGTATTTGACGTGACCAGAAAGCTCATCCTGTACTTTCACAATCTGCTCGGCCTGCATCTTTCGCCGCTCACCATATTGCTCCATGTATTTGAGACGCATCATCAGTTGATCGAATGACTTTGATGAAAACAAAAACATCAACCGTGTGGTACTGTTATTTGCCTTCTGGGCAGCATATAACATCGAGGCATACTCTGCTTTAAGTTTTTTAATATCTTCTTCCAGCACGCTGATGATATCATTGTTTTCTGATATCTCCGTGTCCAGCAAACGCACTTCCTCCTTAATGGAGCTGATCAGATTTTCCTGTTCTTTAATCCGTTGATTTAGTGCATTGAGTTCACCCAGGGAATTTTTCTTCTGGGCGGCGGTTTGTGTGAGAATTTTTTCCACCTCACTGATCTTCGCCAGGTTTTGCTGTTTTTCTTTTTGTAGTTGAGCTTTACTCTTCTTCTGCGCAACAGCGCTAAAGGCAAACAGAATAAATACAAAAAGAAGTACGCACTTACCTCCTGACATACCGTTTTGGAATATTAAATGGGAATTTAAGTTCCTTATCACCTACTTCAGCTTTATTGTATTCAAAAATTACCGTTGTATTCAGTACACCGGCAAGCGTTTTATAAAAAAGGCTAATGGTACCGTTGTAAGGAAAAATCTTATCACCAACAGGTTGAAAATTTGAATAGTTAACAACCAGAGAGTTATTGTTTGTGTTTTCTTTCAACTCTACTTTCTCAATTTTTTTATTGGCGGCATTGATGTAGTTCGATACCATTACAGTACCAGCCTGTTGTTTAAGAATAAACATGGATGCTTCCTGCTCCACCTGATCATTATCATCCCGGGGCATGATCAGGTTGCCCAGCATCGCAGCCTGAATCACATCGTAATTTACTTCGAAGTTATACCGTTTGGAAAGTTCATCATAATCAAAAACGTAATACTCCTTGTCCACATTGCTCACAATTGTAATTGAATCTTTATTGATCAACGCCTTTCCTCCTTGCACCCCAATCACGGAGAAAGTCATCCAGATCACGCTATCCTTACGGATCCTGATATTGGCTTTAACTTCGCGTTCCTTGTTTGCATCGCGCAGAATCATCCGTGCCTTACCCTGGAAAAAATCGAATTCAATTCCTTCTATGTCAAGCGTTGTACCCAAAGAAACAGGCGTTGTAGGACTGATTATTTTCTTGCTGCAAGAAACTGAAATGATCGCACTAATAAGGAGCAAGAAACCGATGTTTCTATTCATACATGTTTCGGTTGGAGATTTTTTTATTTAATGTTTCGCTGTTTGCGTTCAGCCCCCTGGCCTTTTCCCACTGTTCAACAGCACCCGTCACATCACCTGACTTGAAAAGAATATCACCATAATGTTCAAAATGTGTTGCCGAAGCTTTTCCGGTGCCAATGGCGCGCTCGATCACCTTTCTGGCTTCTTTGTATTTTTCACGTGTATACAGCACCCAGGCATGTGTATCAAGGAAGGTGGGATTGTCCGGATTATTCTTAATCAATAGCGCAGACATTTTTTCTGCTTTTTCGAGGTTTGCTTTTCGCATAGCCAGAAAGTAACTATAGTTATTGAGTACGATGGCATAATTCGGGTTAAACGCCAATGCTTCTTCATACGCGTTATCGGATTTTTCATAATCCTTCATGGCGTTAAACGCGTCGCCTAGCAGACTGTTTATTTCACATACAAAAGATGGGTTTGAAGAAGAGAGCCGTTTTGCCTGTTCAAGGGAAACAATCGCCTCAGCAAAGTTTCTCTTGCGGACATTCGCGAAGCCATTATAATAATGCAACATCCGCTGATTCGGAAATAATTCCAAGGCCTGATCCGAATGTTTAATCATCTGGTCGTATTGCTCAAGATTGGCTTCCAGGTAAAGTAGATTTTCCCAGACCTCGTAATTTACCTCACTCATCTCAATTGCCTTGAGATATTCACGTTGTGCTTCACGGTTCTTGCCTGTTGAAAGAAACAAATCTCCCCCAAGGATATGGACTGTGACTTCCTCCGGATTTGTTTTCAATAATTGCTCGAATAGTTTGGTAGCAAATGTGGCTTTATCAGAATCGGTTACGCCACGCGTTTTATCCTGATTGAGCTCTGTGTTATACGCTCCAAGTATAATGAGCTTGCTGCTCAATTCAACGGTGTTATCTTCAAACAAACTAAGGAGAAGAGGTCTTGCTTTTTGCTCCTGGTTGTTATCCCTGTAAAATCCCGCCAGTAACATTTTGGTATTTCCAGCCTCAGGATTTTCCTGCACAAATTTTTCCAGGTATTGAATAGCTTCATTCCGCAATCCCTTCTTTGACAACACTTCCGTGAAGCCCATCATAAACCGTTCTTCATGCGGAAAAGCTTGAATCAATTTTTCACCCTCAGCTATACCTTCTTTTATTTTATTCTGCTCCAGCAACAAACGTTGCTTCTGTATGGATGAAATTTCGTTTACGCCAAAAATCTGCTCTGCACGATTATAGGTTTTAATTGCCTCATCGAATTTATTGGCATATTGATAAACTGCGGCTAGTTCGTATAAGTATTCTTCTGTGCCCGCTACTTCGCGGATCATGTCTTCATAAATCTGCGCAGCCTTTTCAAATCGCGCCAGCGAACTGTAAATATTAGCGGCAAGCAAATAGAAATATTTGTTTTTTCTTTCGAGTCTTAAGGCATTTTCAATGCTTAACGAGGCTTTCAGTAAATCATCCTGTCGATTGCTCGCCATGAGTACCTCTGCAATTTTATAATGTACAGTGGCGTTGTCGGGAGCAATTTCCATGGTTCGCTGATAATACATCAACGCCTTGGCATAATCTTCCAGGATAAAAAATTTTTCGCCTTCTGTAAAGTAAAATTCAGCTTCACGCAATCGGGTCGCCGAAGCCTGAAGCTGATCTGTTTTCTTTTTACGTTGCGCCCACAATTCACTCCCTGACAACGGCAACATCATCAGTGCAAGCGCGAGAATATGATAAATTTTTAATCTGGTCACGTAATCGTATTGTAATCACCCAGGCTCAAATCAAGGGCGGAACCTTCAAAGGTAACGAAATTACCTAACATACTGTTCTCCAGCACAACATCAGAAACGTTTGTTTCTTTCTGAATGATTGAATTTTTAATGCGACTATCTCTAATGACGGAATTTTGGCCGATAGACACATGGGGGCCAACGACAGAATTTTCGATTACTACACCATCGGCAATGAATGATGGTGCGATTATCACCGCATTTTTAATTACCGCCTGATCGGAAACCAATTTTTGATCTTGAATGAATTCCAGGTATCGTTGGTTGGTTTGCACGGTCACGTTTTTATTTCCGCAATCCAGCCATTCTGTTACTTCTCCGGGAATAAGCTTAGCTCCTTTTTTACTCAGTCCCTGAAGCGCCGAAGTAAATTGATACTCTCCTTTTTCACGGATATCATTGTCGATAAGATATTGCATCTCGCTGGCCAGCTTTTCACCTTCGCGGAAGAAATAAATTCCAATAATGGCAAGGTCAGATACGAATGTATCCGGTTTTTCCACCAGGTTGACGATCTCCTTTTTGTCATTCAGCTTCACCACACCAAATTGTGAGGGATCTTCCACGCGCTGTACCCAAATGATGCCATCCTGCGTTGTGTCCAATTTAAATTCCGCTTTAAACAGTGTATCCGCGAAAGCGACGATGACTTTGCCTTTAAATAACTCCTTGGCAAAAAGCAGTGCATGCGAAATACCCATGGCATTTTCCTGGTAAAAAATTCTACCCTCTGCGCCGACTTCACGGGCTATTCCTTTTAAACTTTCTTCCACTTCCTTTCCAAAGGCTGGATGAATAATGAATCCGATCTGATCAATCTTTTCCGGGCACACCTTGGCAATATCTTCTACCAACCGATGCACTATCGGTTTGCCTGCAATTGGCAACAATGGTTTTGGTACAGTAAGGGTGTGCGGCCGCATGCGTTTACCCAAGCCCGCCATAGGGATAATAATGTTCATAGTTTGTTATTAAAGGTTCACTTTTTAAATATTCATTTTCAACATCAACGCTTGCACAAACAGGGTAAAAAATCTTACCGAGGGCTCACTTTGAACGCATTTCTTTCCATTAAAAAAATAAAGACAGCAAAAAAGAGTATTACTCCGCTATGAAAAGTTAATGCCAGCCCCTGATGATCAATGGAAATTGCATTGACTCCATAAACCAGCATCATGGTGACCGTGATGTAAAAAACAGCGCGTGAAATATTATAGGGAATCGGCAAATATTTCTGACCGAAGAAGTAACACGCTACCATCATACCAAAGTAGCACAATAAAGCAGCCCAGCTACTCCCATAATATCCTGCGATCGGTATAAGCCAATAATTAGCTCCTATCGTAATCAACATACCACCAATGGTTATCAAGGTTCCGAAATAAGTTTTATCGGTTAGCTTGAACCAAACCGAAAAATTATAATAGACGCCCAGAAACAAGTAGGCTAGCAGTAAAATCGGCACGATATATAAACCTTCCCAATATTCAGGTCTTCCAAAAAAATATTTCAGGATATCGAGATTAATGCTTACGCCAAGCAAAATAAAACAACACACAATAATGAAATAATGATTAATGCGTGCAAAGAGCTGCGGTGAATTTTTGTCTACGGCATTGGAAAAGAAAAAAGGTTCTGCTGCATACCTGAACGATGTAATGGCAAGATTCATGATGACCGCGAACTTGTAACTGGCGCCAAAAACGCCGACCGCGTAGGCTGAACTTTGACCGGGATAAAAATCCTTGGGTAGCCAGAAATTTAGCATGATCCGTGAAAACATTTCATTTGTCATCCCAGCGAGGCCGGTTAGCATTACCGGATATCCATAATTAAAAATCACCGGTGTGATTTGTTTATCATAGCGTGGCCTCCATATACTGAGTATCTTAAAGAAGAACAAAATGTAGAATAGGTTTGCGATGAGGTTCGCCAGAAAAACAAAATCAATACGTGTATCTGGCGTATAGTATATCACCAGGTAATAAACATTAAGCGCAACAAGGATCATGATGTTTATAAACTTTCCCAGGGCGAAGCGAAAAGGTTTTTTTTGCAATCTTAATCGTGCAAAGGGAATAGCCACTATCGCATCGATAAACATGATGGCGGCTAACCACATGATCAATTGTGGTTTATCTGGAACATCCAACGCTGTGGCTAAAGGTTCTGAGAACAGCATCGCAATCAATGAGAGTACGCCGCTGATGGCAATCACCACAGTTTGCGTCAACCGGTAAATTGATTTTTCATCAGCACCCGGTTTTGTTGCAAACCTGAAGTAGGCGGTTTCCATACCAAACATGTAAACCGTATTTACAACGGCGGTATAAGAAAATAATATCGTAACGATTCCATATTCTTCCGGTGTAAAAACACTGGTATGAAGCGGCACCAACATAAAATTAAAAAACCGCGGAACGATGCTACCCAGTCCATACAATACTGTTTCGCCGGCTAACCGTTTTATTTTACTCATTTGGAAAGTTCATGGTTCAAGGTTCAAAGTTCAAGGTTCAAAGTTCATGGTTCAAAATTCAAGGTTCAAAGTTCATGGTTCAAAGTTGGGGATTGTCAATATTGATGGGGTTTCGAAATTGTTTGAGGTTTGACGTTTAAAGTTTGAGGTTGGTTTGCTGCAAGCTTAATGGTTTTCGATAACAACTTGAAGCGTGTAGCCTGTAGCTTGAAGCTTATCGAAAACACAATACTATCGATTAAACAAACTCGCGACTCACAGCTCAAAGCTCGCAGCTTTCAAAAATCATTTGCCTTTAAAAACCGGTTTTCTTTTTTCAATAAACGCCGTGGTTCCTTCAACAAAGTCTTGTGTAGTTACACATTCAGCAAAAGCATTCGCTTCGGCTTCATACCCAGCCTTTTCGAAAGCATATCCCGCATTAACGCTCTTTATTACCTGGGCAATTGCCACCGGTGCCTTGTTTACTATTTTACGCATGATCTGAAGTGCTAATTCCATTAGCGCATGTTGATCTGCTACGACGTGATTTACCAATCCAAGTGACTTCGCTTCTTCGGCGGTAACCATATCACCTGTCATCATTAACTCCAAAGCTTTACCACGACCTACGATCTGGGTCAGGCGCTGTGTCCCGCCGTACCCCGGTATTATCCCAAGGTTAACTTCCGGTTGGCTGAATTTTGCGTTTTCTGTAGCAATTCTCATGTGGCATGCCATGGCCAGCTCGCATCCGCCTCCTAAAGCAAATCCATTCACCGCAGCTAAAACCGGTGTTGAACAATGTTGTATGGCGGAAAAAATACGCTGGCCCTTTTTTGATAATTCAAACGCCTGGCCTTTATCAAGAGCAGCGAGTTCTTTAATATCAGCACCCGCGACGAAGGCCTTCTCTCCTTCTCCGGTAATTATAATTCCCTTGATTTCAGGACTTTCCTGTGCTTCCTGAATGAGATCCATGAGTGCGTTAAGAACGGATGTATTTAAAGCATTTAGCGCTTCCGGGCGTGAAATTTTTAAAACCAGAACACCATCCGGCTGAATTGATTTTACAAGTGCCATAGCGGATTTGAATTAGGATGGCCAACTTAATTGCATTTCGTGAAAGCACAAAGGTTTTCTTGCTTCTTCGCATTGGTTGGTAAACCAAACCGCTATACAAGCCATTCTGTCCTACTATCCACGTGGCGCCATCTGACTTCCCACATATAGGAAATTTAATTTATTTTTTCCCAAATCGGTCCAGAGTCCCTTAATCAAACCCGCCCTCTGTAATGAAAATCGATAAAAAGTAATTTTTTGGTGTCCGGTACACTAATTGGATAAATATACGTAGGTGTCAATTTTAATAATGGCTCGGCATCAATAAGCATTTATACTTACGTGTTTTCACTAAATTGCCGCTCCTCAGATTTGGCCAAAGAATTATGAAAAATATTATACTTATCCTGTTTTTATCTTTTGTTTTCAATGCCGGATTTGCCCAAAATTCAACAAGGAACGGATCCTGGTCTGCAGGATCTACTTGGTCAGGAGGATCGGCTCCCTCTGGGTGGACAACCACTAATGTGGGGCATACGCTCACGCTAAACACTAATCTTTCAGTTTCTGGTACCTTAAATATTCAGGCGGCCGGCTCGCTCAGTATAACCGGTAATGCGACGATAACCGGGGGATCGACGATAAATGTATACGGCACATTATACATCTCAGGAGATGCAACGCTTAATTCGAACCTTAGAATTTATCCTGGAGGAAAGGTAATTGTGGAAGGAAGCACAACAGTTAACAGCTCCAATTACTTAACAATCGGAACCAATACCAATCCTCCGCCATATGCTGATTTTATCGTCATGGAAGACCTAATCTCCGTAAGTAGTGGCGATGTTACTGTAAATCGAAATGCGCGGGTAGCCGTGTTTGGAGATGTCCGTGGTAACGGAGGTGGTGTAATCTTCACAATCAACAATGGTGGGCAAGTTTATGTTGATGGCGATATTGCTTTAACCGGAGGCGGCGGTAATCACATTAATAACAATAACACCACCGATCCTTTTGGTTTTTATGTAAACGGAAACATCTCTAATAATGGAGGCGGTAGCTCGACGGACTCTAATACAGCCGATAAGGATACCATGATTGATACCAACGTTCCATTTTACAATTGGGTTGCTAACTTACCGAACAGTCCATTGCCTGTAGCGCTGTTATACTTTAATACAACTTATCTCGACGGTAGCGTTATTGTAAAATGGGCTACTGCTACCGAAATGAACTCCGATTACTTCAATGTACAGCGCTCATTTGATGGGTTAAATTTTTTCGATATCGGAACTATCAAAGCTTCGGGCTTTAGTTCAGCAAAACAAGAATATGTTTTTAAAGATGAATTCGCTCAGTTAGGTAGGTCGTACTACCGCCTGAAAGCTGTAGATATTGATGGTTATACAGAATACTTTAATATAAGCGCTGTGGAGGTTGAAGGCAAAAAAGAAATGTCCGTTTATCCTAACCCAGTCGTTAACGACGAATTAAAAGTTTCATTCAATTTCTCAATCGACGGGAACGCATATGCAACCGTAGTTGATATTTCCGGAACCGAAGTTTTATCCTTCCAATTTAATGGCGCTTCGTTTCAAACCCCCATCAACCTGAGTGCTGGTGTGTATTTTATTAAGGTTCAGTCGGGAACAAGTAACTTCATTTCGAGAGTCGTTGTAAAGTAATCACGGAAGATCGGACAAAGCCAAATGAAACCGGGGAAGTTTTTCTAAAATATCCTTCGTCATTTCGGCCAATCCAAAATCCGGATTCCATCCCCAATCCAATCGTGCCTTTGAATCGTCTATGGATTGCGGCCATGATTCAGCGATCGATTGCCGGAAATCTGCGTTGTAGGTAATCTCAAATTCAGGAATGTGTTTTTTAATTTCGCGTGCAATCTCGGCGGGACTAAAACTCATCGAACTGATATTGTACGACGACCTTACTTTGATTTTTTCCGTCGGCGAGTCCATGAGTTGCAGTGTGGCTTTGATCGCATCATCCATATACATCATCGGAAGATAAGTATCCGCATTCAGAAAACACTCGTAGCGTTTTTCCGTCAGGGCTTTGAAAAAAATATCCACCGCATAATCCGTTGTGCCTCCACCTGCGGGTGTTTTATATCCAATCAATCCCGGGTAACGAAGGCTTCTTACATCAAGTCCATACTTCGCGTGATACCACGCGCACCATCTTTCGCCAGCAAGCTTGCTGATGCCATATATCGTAGCTGGATCCATGGTGGTATCCTGGGGCGTATTCACTTTTGGCGTTGATGGTCCAAATACAGCAATTGAACTTGGCCAGTAAACTTTGTCCACGCCATGTTTTACTGCAGCATCCAAAACATTGATCAGCCCATCCATGTTGAGCTTCCAGGCAAAGCCGGGATTTTTTTCTCCGGTAGCACTTAATACTGCTGCCAGATGGCAGATCGTCGTAAATTTATTTTTACTGATGAGATCGTTTAGCCGGGCTTGATCCAATACATCAAGCAATTCGAAATTACCCGTGGCCAATTCACCCTGAACTAACTTAACATCAGAAGCCATTACCTGCTCCTTGCCGTGAATCTGCCACAAGGCCTGGGTTAACTCCGAACCTAACTGCCCCCCGGCACCGATTACAAGAACCTTGTGTTTTTTCATTCCCATCTGTTGAACCTTTGCAAATTACCAAAAATTAGTATTCACCTAATACTTGTTAGGCGAGGTTTTCCTTAACTTTACACCGTGGACTTTGAAACCTACTTACAATCTAAAAAAATTGATTCCGAGGCATTCCGGAAGGCAGAACCTCAATTGTGGCAATCCTGGAAAGTAGAATTTGAGTTACTTCACCCTTCCAGTTTTACCGCCCGAAATCTTTTTCTGATTAACCCAATTCGACGGTTATACCAGTTAAAAGTCAGTGAGAAGCCAGTCGTTACGCCAATTGCTTCAGACAATCCTGCTAATAAAGTGGTTATTAAAACTGAGGCAGCGGCCGCGCCGGATCGGCCTTCAAATCCTGAAGCCCCAAAACCGGTTGCAAAACCCCCAATTCCACGACCTGTGTTTAAACCAAGGCCCAAAACCAATTAGGTTATATGTATAAAAAACTTCAGCCTGCATTAATCAAAGAACTGAATTCCATCCGGGATGCGGGTCTGTATAAAAGTGAACGCATCATAACCTCGCCACAGGGCGCCCAAATTAAAACGTCGCAAGGGAAGGAAGTCATTAATTTTTGTGCAAATAATTACCTCGGACTTTCATCGCATCCACGTGTTATCGAAGCTGCAAAACGGGCGATAGACACCCATGGCTATGGTATGTCATCCGTCAGGTTTATTTGTGGAACACAAGATATTCATAAAGAACTTGAGCGAAAGATCAGTTCCTTCCTACATACAGAAGATACCATTTTATATGCTGCTGCATTCGATGCGAACGGTGGTGTATTTGAACCTCTCTTTGGCGCTGAAGATGCAATCATCTCGGATGAACTAAACCATGCTTCTATAATTGATGGCGTTCGATTATGTAAAGCCATGCGATACCGGTATAAACACAACGATATGGCTGACCTGAAAAATCAGCTTGACGCTGCCAAACAAGCCGGCGCAAAACAAATCGTGATCGTGACCGACGGCGCATTCAGCATGGATGGAACAATTGCACAATTGGATAAGATTTGTAATCTGGCCGACCAGTATGAAGCACTTGTTATGTCAGATGAAAGTCACTCCACTGGATTTCTCGGAAAATCGGGTCGTGGTGTTCATGAACGTTGTAATGTGATGGATCGGATCGACATTATAACAGGAACACTTGGCAAAGCCCTCGGCGGTGCTTCGGGAGGATTTACTTCCGGAAAGAAAGACATCATTGAAATGCTTCGTCAACGTTCAAGGCCCTATCTCTTTAGTAATACGCTTGCACCAAGTATTGTGGGAGGGTCGATTGAAGTATTTAACATGCTTTCTGAAACAACTGCACTTCGCGATCAGCTGGAAGCCAACACAAATTACTTTCGCCGTGAAATCACCAGAGCTGGATTTGATATCAAACCCGGAGATCATCCCATTGTTCCCATTATGCTTTACGAAGCGCCGTTGGCGCAGCAGTTCGCAGAAAAACTGCTCGACAAAGGCATTTATGTAATCGGATTCTTTTTCCCTGTTGTTCCCAAAGGCCAGGCGAGAATTCGTGTTCAAATTTCAGCAGCGCATACACAGGCACATTTGGATCTTGCTATAAAGGCATTTACTGAAGTTGGAAGGGAACTTGGGGTGATTAATAAATCAGGAATTTAAGATCAAACACATACAAGCGGACGCTAAGCATTCCTTGGCGCCCAAGCGAGACACTTGCGCGAGTCATACTCTGTGTTGGTTCCCAAAGGGATAAAAGGGCGCGAATGGAAAAGTAGTGCTCACGGCTTTCATAAACCCCTGACCCCTGAAGGGGAACTGTGTTGGGCGAAAGTAAGATGTGCGATGGTTCCCTTCAGGGATAAAAGGGTGTGTGATGGAAAAGTAGCACTCGTGGCTTTCATAAACCCCTGACCCCTAAAGGGGAATCTGTGTTATGCGAAATAACAATGTGTGTTGGCGAAAGGGTGCGCGATGGATATCGGCATTACTCGTGATCGGAAAACGCGCCTCCTTGTTTCAAGGACAATTTAAAATGTTAATTACCCGTAGACTCCGCTGCTTTCTTTCTCGAAACGGTTTGTGCTAACGATTTAAACGAGCTCATTACATTCGAAGCAAAGAAGAAATAGAAGGCTCCTCTTTTTCCTTTTACTTTCACTTTACATAAATTAAGAAAAGGCAAAATCGTGAATGACCTTACTTCTTGCCATTCGAACCTCAGGTTTGAACGACCTTCGAGTACCACAAATTTATTTTCTCCGACCACAACACGCTTGATTTTGCTGCTGATAACGGAAAACAAGTAAATTAAAAGCAAGCCGAAGAGAAAGAATACCACATCCAATATGATATAAGGTAAGGTGATCTCACCAAACAATAACAGTACTCCCACAACAGTCCAAAGCAACAGGGCGATGACCAATGAAAAATACTTTGCAACGTAAAATTTAACAGGATTTGCCTCTACCATGTCTCAGTGGTTAAAAGGGTTTAGCTAAGGTACGAAATTATCAACCATAAGTTGTGCAACTACTCTCTTTTTATTACAACCGGAAAATCATGACCACGGCTAAAGGTGTATGGATACTGTGGTTTACCTTTCAGTTTTCGCGTCATCTCCGGTACCTGATCATCTATAAATGACTTTAATTCATAAATGGTAACCTTACCATCTTTTGGTGCACCATCCGCTGCGCCCTGTAAAGCCTGAATTAAAACGTAGGTAAACAAACCATGTCCTAATGCAGAAAATTCGGTAGCAAATTGTTCACTTCCAGCCGAAGCAAGAACGTGTATACCTGTGCTTCGCGAAAGTTGTGCTATCGCTTTTTCCTCATTCACTCCCCGGGTCGCCAGCAACTCAACAGATCCACCTGATTGACACGCGTCCATCACAATTAGTTGCTTCAGCGCCTTAATGTTTTTGAATTTCTCCTGAAGTACGCTGGCTTCAATCCCATCCTTCTCAAGCAAGCCATGATCGTAGAGTCTTGAATTTTCCGTGGGTATCAAATAAAATTTATTATCTACCATACTACCGTGTCCAGCATAATAAAAAACAAATACATCTTCCTGATTAATCTTTTCTGCAAGCTGATCCATTTTGTTGAGTATGCCGGCGCGTGTAGCCTCCTGATCGTACAAAGCAATCACTTCGATCCTCTTAAAAAGATCACTGCTTTTCTGATCTACTACTTTACTAAACGACTCAGCATCCGGTTTCGCATAATTTAGATTCAGTTTTGAATTTTTATATTCATTAATTCCTACCGCCAGTATATAACACACGCTGTGTTTAAGCGCAGACTCAGTAAAAATTTCCACAGATCGGGAATCTGATTCTACATTTTCTTTATTTGAAGCGATTGCAGTAAACGTGTTTGTACCACCAACCAGATCAATAAGGTGTTTGTAGTTGGTGTACTTGCCTTTCCCCGACGGGTACCGGAGTGTAGCCCTGTCTAATCGAATACTTTTACCGTTGTGTAATACCCTCAACTTTTCAACACCCGCTCCATTGTCAATCATACGAACATGAAGTTCGGCCTTGTTTTCACCCGTTGACACGATAGCGACCTTGACTGTTGGCGGTGGCGCGTTCTTCAACTTTCCGGGTATGCCTTTCGACTCATCAACGCTTCCCCTACTCTGAAAAAACTTCGGAAGAAGATCGGGCCGATAGAATTCATGAAAGAACTGATCAACGGAATACGTTTTCTTACCACTTACGAAGTGAATATATCGCCTTGCATCATCCGTTCCTGTAAAATAACCGTCCGGGTTTTTGACAAGCCAATCGTTGTCGCCAAAATGAATGTGTTCGAAAAATTCTTTTCCTGACGACAACTCCCAGAATTTCGTGACACCATCAAGGCTGTGGCTGATCAACATTTTATTATCAGGACTAAACAACAGCGAGGTGATTTCGGCATTGTGCCCGGAAAAACTAGTCACCAATTTTCCAGTGCTCACATTCCAAACGCGGATTACGCGATCCGCTCCACCCGTGTAGATTAATTTATTATCAGCACTAAAAATGGCGGTATGTACTGCACCCGACGGATGTACAAATTTCCTGGTCATCAAACCCGTTCCGATATCCCACATACGGATGCTTCCATCCCACCCGGCGCTCAATAAGATTTTCTGATCAGCACTCAAGGTGAGGCTGGACACGACATCTGTATGACCCACAAAATTCCGTACAACGGTACGGGTATCAGTTTCCCACATTTGCAAACTGTTATCGAGGTTTGCGGTAAAAACATAAAGATCCGTAGGGTGTGGTAAAATGGTATAGGCAGAATATTGCGGGAAAGAGATCTGTGTCGTTGCCTTACCCGTTTCGAGATCATGTATTTTCAACGATGCTTCCCAACTTGAAGACAAAACCTTTGTTTCGTCGGTACTGAAATGAATATCAAAGATCGGTTCGCGATAGCTCTCAATCACCAGCAATGAATCCCCCGTTGCTACATCCCACATCATAATCTTTCCATCGCCTCCACCCGTCAAAAGTCTTTTTCCATCTTGGGAAAGATCATAACAGAGTACCGCTTTTTTATGACCGGAATAATCCATCACCGCTTTTCCGGTGGCAATATCCCAACGCTTCACCTTTGTGCCAAACTTGCCTTTCAACAGGGTCTTGCCATCGTTAGTAATCCGCAGCGAATTCTTCAAACGAACATATTTGGCAATGTGCGATTCCCAATAAAAATTAGGATCATAATTCAACCCTCCTTTATCACGAGCATTTAAAAATCCCGTAAAGGCCGGAAGTTTTTTTTGCTGCCGGAAATCCCACACCATAGCGGTGTTATTGTCTGAACCCACAAATACCTTTTCGCTTTTCAGACCAAACGCAAGATCATGAAATTCAGATTTCTCTTCGGCATCGAGGGATGCGAGCATTTGTCCGTTGTCGACATCGTAAACATTAATCTTTTTTTCTGTAGCAATCGCAATGCTTTTGCCATCGGGACTCAGGCTTAACCCTGTTAAATCTTCAATCTCTTCAGCATACTGTATTTCTAAAACGCCTGTTTCAATGTTGTGTTTTTTGATGGCGCCATGGTGACTTGCCATAAACAAATGTTTGCGATCATCACTGAATGCCACCCGTGTTCCGCAGCTTCCACAAAACCCATTGTCAGGCGTAAACTTCCTAACCAGTTTCCAGGAAGTTGTTTCATACACAGTCGCCGTATAATTATCTTCACCGAAGGCGAGTAAGGTACCGTCTGTACTAACGGTTATATCAACACCGCTTCGCAGTCCCGTATCCGGAACGACGGGAATTTTTGTGATTATCCGTTTTGAATTGAGGTCAAAAATAACAGCGCTATCACCTCTCCCAGTGGTGTTATATCCGGCATAGACAAAAAACCTGCTTAACGGATCGAAGTAGACTGAAGTGATGTAGTCGTTTGTCTGCAAAACAAAGACCGCTTCTCCGGTTTCAACGTCCCAGATGCGTATACTCTTGTCGTTGCTTCCGGTAAGGAGTAATTTGCTATCAGATGAAAACGCCAGCGTCGTTACAGACAACTCATGACCCAAAAAACTCCTTACCTCGCGACCTGTAGTAACTTCCCATAATTTAGCAGACCGATCCTTGCTGGCTGTAGCGATGTAGTTGGAATCGGCACTTACGGCTACAGCAAGAACAGCGAGTTCATGGCCTTTCTGAATAACCGTCTCCAAAGGTTGTGCGGATAGGGTTACCGGTATAACCAGTAACAAAATAGCAAAGCGAAATATCATAGATAAAGATTGCGTTTCGAATTATTACAGGCTACTTGTCACTGATGCCTCAGTTTCTTCTTCAGGAAGTTCTTCCCAGTTTGCCGGTTCGTTGTTATTGAGATATTCAAGGATTTTAATCTCGATATGTTTGATCTTTAAACCGCGCAGATACTTACCATTTCGGGCGAGGATTAACCGACCGGTTTCTTCCGAAATTGCCATGATCAACGTATCGGTGTTTTCAGACATACCAACGGCAGCCCTATGCCTTAACCCGAAATTAGGTGGCAGGTGATCGTTCTCACTCACCGGAAGTACACAACGCGCTGCCTTAATCCGGCCTTTGTATAAAATAACTGCACCATCATGCAAGGGCGAATTTTTATTGAAGATCGATATCAAAAGGCGTTTATTAACTTTTGCCTCAATCATATCGCCGGTCTCCGCATAAAATTTCAATTCACTATCGCGCGAGAACACGATGAGCGCTCCAGTCTTAGCGGCTTTAAGCGCTTTTGCCGCCTCAATTACTTCGCTAATTTCAACCTCTTCCGGGTATTGATTTCGCCAGCTCGATATACTTTTAAAAAGATTTTCACGGAATTCGGTCCCCCTTCCAATAACAAGTAAAAATTTTCGGATCTCCGGCTGGAAGAGGATAATCATGGCCAGTACACCAACACCCATAAATTGTCCAAGAATAGTGGCCAGTAGTTCCATCTGGGCCGCACGAACAATAAGATACACGAGGTACAAAGCCAAGATGCCAAGAAATATGTTTACCGCAATACTACCGCGGATAAGTTTATAGACCTGATACAATAGCACACTAACAAGGGCGATATCGACAAAATCTACCCAACCAACTTCCAAAAAACCTATTTTAAACAAAAACAACATGCTTTACAAAGGTATTAAATGTGCCCTTTAATCAATACGAATAACACGAACATTACATCAGGTAGGAAATTAACTTTACAGTTTGTATGGCTTCTTTCACGTCGTGTACCCGTAAAATAGTGGCACCTTTTAAAAGTGCAGCAGCATGTAAAGCGGTCGTGCCAGGAAGCGCTTCTTCAGGAGAAATTTCTAATGTTCGCCAAACCATCGATTTCCGCGAGAGGCCTGCCAACAACGGTTTCCCGAGGATCTTTAAATAATCGAAGTGACGGAGCAATTCAAAATTCTGTGGAACAGTTTTCGAAAAGCCAAAGCCCGGATCTACAATGATATCGCTTACATCCATTGCATGCAGGCTGGCAATTTTAGCGTGGAAATGATCAACAATTTCCTTCATCAGGTGATCATACTGCGTTAACGATGCCATTGTCTGCGGTGTTCCGCGCATGTGCATGATAATGTACGGCACTTTCAATTCAGCGATGGCACTGAACATCAGTGGATCGAGTTCTCCCCCCGATACGTCGTTCACCAGGGTCGCACCTTCCGAAATGCAGGCCCGCGCCACTTCGCTGCGAAACGTATCCACTGAAATAATGGCGTCCGGAAACCACTTTGAGATGGCCTTTACTGCCCGCAAAGCACTTTTCTTCTCGTCGTCAAGCGAAACGTCTTTGGCACCTGGCCGTGATGAATAAGCCCCCACATCAATGAAGGTGGCTCCTTCGGTTAACATTTTTTCAGTTTGTTTTAAAATGTCGTCTTCAGATTGGTAGCGCCCTCCATCATAAAAACTATCAGGGGTTACATTGAGAATGCCCATAATACGCGGAATACTCAAATCAACCAGCCTTCCGCATATGTTCAGTGTTTTGTTTGTCGAAAAAAAGCTACTTTGGGCCGCAGATTTCATAAAACCGGGATGATGAGAATTATCCTTCAAATTATGAAGTTTGTGTCCTAAAGATGACTACTTTGATTGAAAAAACAACAGAAGAATACAACGCCGTGATCGAAACCTGCCGATCACTTTTTGAGAAGAAAACCCGTGACTATGGAACTGCCTGGCGGATATTGCGGTTACCTTCCATCACCGACCAGATCTTTATCAAAGCACAGCGCATTCGCAGCATTCAGGAAAAGGGTTCCCAAAAGGTAGACGATCCTATCCGCGATGAATTTATCGGCATTATCAATTATTGCATCATTGCCCTGATTCAGATCCGATTAGTGAATCATTCAAAAATGGATATGCCTTTCGAAGAATTAAAACCGCTCTACGAAGAGGCTGTTGCAGAGACATTCGATCTGCTTCAAAATAAAAATCATGATTACGGAGAAGCATGGCGCGATATGCGGGTTACTTCCATCACGGATATAATCCTGATGAAGCTACTTCGTGTGAAACAAATTGAAGATAACCAGGGCAAGACACTGGTAAGTGAAGGTGTTAAGGCCAACTACCAGGACATGATAAACTATGCCGTGTTTGCCATGATACTCATGAACGAAACGAAACCAGCATAGCATATAAAAGGCCATGTGTTCCTTTAAAAATCAAACCTACATAAACAGATGAAAAAAATAGTTGATCAGGTTGCACGATTTATTGTTGGTGGATTATTCATCTTCTCGGGATTGATCAAACTCAATGATCCTGTAGGAACTGAAATCAAAATGGAAGAGTACTTTGAGGTATTCGCGGAAGACTTCGGATCGTTCTTCCTTTTTTTTAAAGATTTTGCCATGGAAATCGGCATGATCATGATCGTGCTGGAAGTTGTGCTGGGTGTCGCGGTGCTGATCTATTACAGGATGAATATTACCGCGGTAATCCTTCTCGTGTTGTTAACGTTCTTCACATTCCTTACTTTTTATTCTGCATACTTCAACAAAGTGACTGATTGCGGATGTTTTGGCGACGCGATTAAATTAACGCCATGGGAATCGTTTTTCAAAGACGTTTTCCTGATGGTTTGGGTACTCCATCTTTTCTGGTACAGAAAAACCTACAAACAACTGCTCCCTGAAAAAGCGGGACATGCGGTTATTTTTGCTATCACGGTTCTTTCAACTGCCGCGGGAATTTATGCCATACAACATTTACCATTTATAGATTTTCGCGCTTATAAAATCGGGAATCATATTCCAACACAAATGAAACCTGCTGAACAAGCCAAGTTTGAATACATCTTCGAACGAAAAGACAACGGGGAAGAAATACGATCTGAAAAATACCTTACCGATACGACACTGTATAAATACAAAAGCATCAACCAAACGAATGCCGATAGTCCGGATACCAAAGCAAAAATTACGGACTACGCTGTATTCTCTACTGAAGGAGAGGATATGACACAACAAACTTTCGAAGGAATAAAACTTTTCTTTATTGTTTATAATGTTGAAAAGGCTTCGACGGAAAATATAGCCTCCATTAAAGAACTTATCGATGCCCTTGACGGCAAAATTGATATGATGTTGCTAACCGCCTCGGGAGGAACCGAAACCGAAGCATTCCGTCATGAACATCAGCTTGCGATTCCGTATTATTTCGCTGACGCCACGGTGTTGAAGACCATTGTACGATCCAATCCCGGTATAACGCTGTGGGTAGACGGCACAGTAAAAGATATGTGGCATCACAACGACACGCCTACACCAATTGAAGTGCTGGCATCAACAAAATAGAAAGCTGTATCCTGATGAAAATTTATCTTATCGGTCTTCCCGGATCCGGCAAAACAACACTTGGAAAGCAGTTGGCCCGGGCGTTGGGACTGCCGTTTATAGACTTGGATAAAGAAATTGAAACACATGAAGGGCAATCCGTTTCAGGGATATTTACAGGCAAGGGTGAGCCCCACTTCCGATTGGTGGAATCGCAGCTGCTTCATCGCTGGGCTGAATCGCAGGATGAATTTGTGATGGCCACAGGCGGAGGTGCACCGTGTTATCATGATGGAATAACGGTAATCAACAACTCAGGATTAAGCGTGTTTCTCGATCCGCCATTAGAAACCATTGTAGCACGTATTGAACATGCGACAAACCGACCGCTCCTGGCTACCGACGACATAACGATAAAAAAAGATCGTTTATTAAAATTATATGCAGAACGGGTGACGTGTTATGAACAGGCTAAACTCCGGTTTAAGGCGACAGAAATCTCCAAACTTATTGAATTGATCCAAACTCAGTAGTTAAACCCGATTGTGATCAATCCTGAAGTTAGTTTCCTGGACAAATCTACCACTGGCCCCACATAGTCATTACCATCCCAATAGGTGTATGGCTGATATAATGAATCTCCCTTCCGCTGAATCAAAGCAAAATCAATATAAAATTTCTTCAACCTCACGCCGATACCGCCACTGATGGATGTGATCTTATCATCGATGTCGAGATTACTTTTATATGGATTACCTTCAATACCATATCCGGCACGGAAGCGAAGGATTTTGTAACGGTATTCACCACCGACACGAAAATTCATTGTTGACGCATAAGAACTTTTGATTCCTTCATTCTCCGGTTGATAATCCACGCCGGGCGTTTCAGATGAATACTTTCCTCGTGAAGGGTTGGTAAATTCAAGATCCGTGGAAATAAAACCAATTTTCGAAATGAACGTGACACCTGCTCTTAATCGTGAGGGCACTGTGAAGTTATATTCGGAAGTAACAATGTCTGTTGATGCGGATTCATTGTTAAGAATCACTTCATCCTGTCCTGGCAGTTCTTCTCCATAGTAATCAAAGTTCTTCCATGTGGTATTCATTGATGCACTATAGGTATCTGTAATCGTATAGTATGTTGGCGTCGTGTATGATATACCAACCTGTAAGAAATCAACTGGGCGTACGATCGCACC
>Ga0196965_1000539_pt1 | contig 20784 bp, 17 predicted proteins | sample S1_20metaG_FD_148668 | JGI IMG/M metagenome (GOLD analysis project Ga0196965, IMG submission 148668) | Soil microbial communities from Anza Borrego desert, Southern California, United States - S1_20 | ecosystem: Environmental > Terrestrial > Soil > Desert | place: USA: California | collected... | reverse complement strand
TGGAATGTTTAACATTTCATATTTTGTTTTCAGGTCGGTGTAATCACCAACTTCAAATGCACCTCCCCGGTTTATGAGATCGGTTGCTTCCTGAAATTTCTGAAAATTCCGATTTCCAAAAAGGATGGGAACCCCGTAACAAGCTGCTTCAAGAATATTATGTAACCCCTTACCAAACGCTCCGCCGATGTAAGCAAATTCTCCATAACCATACAAGCGTGAAAGCAACCCAATGTTGTCAATGATGAGAACGCTGTAATCCTCAAGGTCCTTTCCTTCTGCTTGAGAATAACGAATGGATTTCACCATCAGCGATTGCTCAATGGAAGAGATAAACGTTTCAGAAATCTCGTGAGGTGCAATAATAAACTTCAGACGTTGATCATTGATCATCGGGATGAGCACTTCCATGTCTTCACTCCAGCAGCTTCCGGCGACAAACACTTTTTGTCCGGCTTTAAAACGTTTTGCAATCGGGATCTCTTTTGCCTGATTAACAATTTGATATACGCGGTCGAAACGCGTATCACCTGCCTGTTCGCAGTGCTGAATACCAATAGAATGCAAAAGTTTTACCGACGAATCATTCTGAACAAAAAAGTAAGTAAACTGCTTGAGTATGCCACGATAAAAGCCACCGAGAAAGTGAAAGAAGAATTGATCGGGACGAAAAATGGAAGATATTGAAATGACGGGGATCCCCCTATCTTTTAAGACATGTGTGTAATGATACCAAAATTCATATTTAACAAAGATGGCCAGAACCGGTTTTGTCGTCTCAATGAATTTTTTTGCATTGTACCGGGTGTCCCAGGGTAGATATAGAATGTAATCTGCCCCTTCATAATTTTTCTTTACTTCATAACCCGAAGGCGAAAAGAAAGTGAGCAGTACCTTAACCGTTGGAAATTCACTTTTTAGGGCCTCGATGACTGGTCTTCCCTGTTCGAATTCACCCAGCGAGGCACAATGGAACCAAACTACCTTTGACGTGTTTCCGGCAAATAATTGCTGCGTTTTTTTAATGATTTTCCTTCTTCCGGCTACAAAAAGCTTTGCTTTTGCATTAAAAGGGCTAGCCAGTTTAATGAGGATGGTTACTAACCAGATGGAAAGGTTATAAAAAATGACCATGGGATGACAAAAGTATTAATCTTGGACGGGATTTTACACATGTACAATAATTAAGCAGAGTTAAATAATACCGGATAATTGTTTTCGATTACTTTGTATAATTCGACAAAAGGAAAAAAACCTAACCTAACATGAAGATTAACACGTTTAAACGGCTTACCTGTGCCATTGCACTGAGTCTTTTTTCAACTGCCGCCTTTTCACAGGACCTGGAGGATTTTTTACGCGACGGCTACCTTGATGATAGTGAGAAAATTATCGGCGCCTATATTTCACCATTGATGAAATCGGCTAGTGTCGGTTTAAATCAAGGATGGTATAACACAGCGAAGCCGCACAAGTTAATCGGCATAGACATTACTGTATCTGTAAGCGCGTTAACTATTCCTAACGGACAAACTTCGTTTAATGTTGATAAACTCAATCTTAAAAATATTGAGATCGATCCTTCTTCACCCACTGGGAATCGCGTACCGACGATTTTTGGAAAGGACGAAACACCTGTATTTAGAGAAAAACTCAGTGGTGAAACTTTTGAAGGGGCTCCGGGTATTGGATTAAAGGAAGAGATTGGAAGAAATGTTGTACCCATGCCGACTGCTCAGATTGGTATCGGCTTACCTAAAGGAACAGATCTTAAATTCCGGTATGTTCCAACACTCGACTTTGAAGATGGCGATTTCCAATTTAAATTATTTGGGATAGGTGTCATGCACGATGTTAAGCAGTGGATTCCGGGTATTAAACTTTTACCATTCGATCTTTCAGCGTTTGTAGGATATACCCGTATGAATATGGAGATGAAACACGAACAGGAAGGTTTTGATGGTAACCAAAGAAGTGAACTGGAAATGAATGCTACTACAATTCAGGGTGTTATTTCCAAGAAGATTTCGGTATTGACATTATATGGTGGCCTGGGTTATAATATTGCCAAGTCAAACATCGCAGTAAAAGGAACTTACAATATAGAGGGCGTAGAAATTACAAATCCTGTGAGTATGGACTTTGCGGCATCAGGTCCTCGCGTAACAGCCGGTTTTCGCCTGAAGCTTGCGATCCTTACGCTACATGCTGATTATACTTTACAAAAGTACAGTGCGCTTACCGCAGGCGTTGGACTCAGCATTCGATAATGTTTAAGTGTTTAAGTTCATAAAAAGAGGCTGTGTAAAATGCAGCCTCTTTTTTTTCTTACCCTGTTAAGCTATTTCGATATACATGGATCCATATCCTTACAAGATTGATTCTGTCCCCCATCGCGTTAAGTTGTCGCAGCGATTCCGATAATCCTGCTATCTTACATAGGTTTTTAGTCAATCCCGTGAAGCCGAGAAAAATTATCTGCTTATTTTCCCTGTTACTCAGTTCTTTTGTTATATTTCTAAGTGCGTGTCAATCTGAAACCAAAAGGAAAGCAGGAATCTGTATCTCATTCGATGATCGATCCATCCACGAATGGAAAACTTTATCCGGTCTTCTTGATCGATATAATGCCAAGGTCACATTTTTTGTTACCCAATTTGACTCTCTCCATGAACAAGAAATCCAAATCTTAAAGGAACTAAAGGGGAAAGGCCATGAAATTGGTAGTCATGGAGCTCTCCACGTGATTTCCGAGAACTACATAAGCGAAAATGGGTATGCTAAATATCTGCAAAGCGAGGTTGACCAAAGTATTACATCCATGGCCACTCATGATCTCGAGCCCACGGCATTCGCCTATCCTTACGGTGCTAAATATTGGTTTACGGATTTCTTGTTACTAAAACGATTCAAAGTGCTTCGGGGCGTAGCAACAAAACCTGGCGAATCAACAATAATTGAAGTAGACGAAATGTTTGCGTCTGAAGGCCAGAATGTGTTCTCGGCTCTCGGGTTTGATTATGGTACGCGTCTTACCATAGAGCAGGTTAAGGAAGCCATACACAAAGCCGTTGAAGAGCAAGAAGTCGCGTTGTTCTATGCTCACTGTCCGGGCACAGATACCACCGATGCATATACGTTTGATGTCATGTTTCTTGAACAAATTCTAAACGTTGCAAAAGAAAACGGGCTCCATTTCTATTGCGTGTCGGAATTGGCCGAGTGATTAAAATTTGTCTTTGATTGAAAATTAAAATGAAAGGAGTACAGAGTTTATTTTAATAGACGAGTTTTCTTTTGATAATTTAACGACGATTAGTACATAGAGCGGTTTTCACCTGGCACAGCTTGCATATTAAAATTGAATACTATACCTTCTTAAGTGACCTCTTAGCTTTTTTTTTGTTTGTTTTAATGATTCCATAATTGACTAATCAGAGGTACTAGATCATGACTGAAGAATCACTCAACAACGACAACATTTCGGACCAGCCTCTGTTTTCAAAATAAATTACAGTTTTTTTATCGCCCTGAAATATTTACATGGTTTACTAGATTATTACCGGACAGCTATTTATATTTGAGCAGCTTAAACTTAACACGATGTCTCAACGAATTAGTTTGGGGATTAGTATTCTGTCCCTGTTAGCAGTATTGGATTGTCCATTTACATTTTCGTAACTCCACAAAAGCTTGTTTACGTTGATTCTGTGAAGCTGGTGAATGAATACCAGGGAATGAAGGACGCACGCGCATCGTATCAACAGAAGGCGTCGTCATGGAAAGCAAATATTGACACTCTTACATTTGAGGTTCAGCAGGAAATCATGAATTATGAGAAAGATCTACAGAAGCTTTCTGTCAAGGAAAAGCAGTTATCTCAAGAATTGATCCGTACAAAGCAAAAGCAGTTGATGGACTATCAACAAGCCCTGAATGCCCAGGCGAAGCAGGAAGATCAGAAAATGACTGGAGAAGTATTAACACAGATTAGTGCTTATTTAAAAAAGTATGGACAGAAAAACCGATATAAAATTGTGATAGCGGCAACTGAATATGGAAATATTGCCTACGCGGATGAGGAACTAGACATAACACAGCAAGTATTGGAAGGACTAAACAAAGAATACGCAGGTAAATAAATTGAGATAAACTGCATTTCCACAGATGCCGGAAACAAATACTGCTTCCGTTAATTGATTCGGTCGATAACAAGTTATATGTGTCAACGGAATATCCAAGAGGTGGCGTTTGGGTATGGGATTATAACGATCTTCTTAATGATGATGGAGATTTAAGGTTACAAGACGGTTCTCCTGCAGTCGATATTGGCGATGGCAGCAAATTGCCAGCATCAATTGTTGAGGATATTTCCGGCGCTCAACGCACTGTGGATTTTGTTTCAATTAATGGATCGAACTCGCTGGATGCTGGGGCGTATGAGAAATCAACTGAATGTCCGACTTTTACTCCTGCGGATTTTAACATCCAAAAGTCAAACGCAAGATTTAGTTTTACACCGCTTCTTGGCGCCGGTGCAACCAATTGCCAGGTGACATACAACTGGAATTTCGGAAACGGAAAGACGTCATCCGAGGGAACCCGGTGCACATATTTCAGAATGCAGGGCAGTATAATGTCATATTGATTGTAACCTACAAATGTGGAATGTCCGATCGTAAGAGATACCGTCGCCCATGTTCTGACAATCCAAGGCCTATGTGAAAATATTTATTGTGATGGCAATGGCGGCGTAACTATTGGTACACCGATGGCCGCAAACGGGTACAAATTATCGGTAGATGGCAAAATGATTGTTGAAGGTGCAACCGTTGCACTTAAGTCTCGTTGGCCGGATTATGTGTTCGAAAAGAATTATAATCTGATGCCTCTTACTGAGTTGAAAAAATTTGTAAAGGAAAAACGCCATCTGCCCGAAGTTCCTAGCTCTACAGAAATTAGGAAGACGGGCATCGATACAGGTGAGATGAGCACGCTGTTAATAAAAAAGACCGAAGAATTGACACTTTACTTTATCGCCCTAGACGAACGCCTGAAAAAATTGGAAACCGAAAGAAGCGCAACCGATTCGACGGATCCTGAAAAGTGACAAGGTATGCGTTGCAAGTTGTAAATGACTTTTTTGTATTACCATGTGTTTCCATTCGCAGTAGCGTCGCAACGTTTCGATTCCATCGCTTAGCTTTGCATAGATGCATAAACCATTAACTCTGTGCTGCTTTCGTGGAGTAAATCTTTGACGATGTCATATTGAAATCCATTGTTGTTAAGTTGATTTAGCATTGACGGCATACATTCCTTATTAATGATGGGATGTAGTTCGATAATTAGTTCCCGTATATATTTGATTTTTCCGGACGTGATTAGCTCGTTGATTATAGTTATCTCCGAGCCTTCAACGTCGAGTTTTAGTGCGTAGGTTTTTTTTTCTTCAATAAATGATGATAATAAAGCCGATTGGACCGTAGTAACTGGAGACTCCGGATTTTCGTAAATCATGCTCCAGTTTAGGTTTGACTTGAATGAATTCCGACACATGGTAATCGATTCCGCTGTATTTGACAACCCAACGTTAAACACCTCGACACCTGATATGTTATTGTTTAAGATATTAAATGACAAGAGTTGAAAAAGATTGGGAATGGGCTCGAAACCCTTCACTGGCGTGTCAGGATACTTTAATTTAAAATAGAGAATTGTCAGTCCGATATTACTACCACCGTCTACAATACAGGTTGGTAGCACGTTGTTTCTAAAACGGTAGACTTCAAAAATAAAAATTTCTTCAAACAGGTTAATCAACTCGGCATGGTCCTGAAACCTGATAAAGTATCCCAGGACTTTAATTGAATATTGTTTGCTTGGACTTGAAAAACGTTTTGCATGATAGAACGCACTGATAAGTAACCACGTATATGACAACAGCACGTTCATTCGCCCGTAAGTATATTGATTCCTTAAAATCTGGGAGTAAACCTTCAAATAGTGCCGAAACATATCGTTTGTGCCATGCAGTTTATCATTTGCAAAATAGCTGTTATTTTCAACCATTTCTGAGTCAGATTTAAAAGTAAGAATGGTATATAAGCGTTCATTTATCGCGCTGATATGCGCTGTAACAACCATACGTATATCCATATTTATCATGAAAAAGCGGATACCCGTCACGATCATAAAATCCTCCGCGGATTTCTTTCATGTATTTTGAAATAGTAAAATCGGAGCCGAGCAGGGGAGAATCCGACTGGGGATAAAAATCTTCTGTCCATTTTAATTCATGCTCCTGCTCTTTCATGCGCCATACATTGTTTACTGTCCAGCTTGCACTGTCTGTAAGGTTGCTGCCAAAGGCGATGTCAGGATATTTTTTCTTGTTGATGCGGTTGAGAACGATGGCGTTGCCTGCAAAAATTACCGGCATGGGTGCGTCTGGTTTTTGATTTCTATAATCAATCTTTACCGGGATACGCGACGTTATAATGGTGTTATTAAAAATGTATAACAATGGATCCTGAAATTCATTATTGATTTTACTAAAGAAAAAATTAACTGAGGTGATGATCTCTGGATAGGTACCCTCCACGAAAAGATTGGAATAGATGTAGGCCTCTTTTCCGGTTTCACCATAAAAAAGTGAGATGGCCGTAGCAGCATTTTTAAATGTATTCCTGTAACACCATCCTTTGGCATTGCCGCTGTTCCAGCTAAAAAACGAACTGTGGCTACGTTTACCACTGAGGCTTGCACCATCCACATAATTATCGTGTACTTCAAATTCATCCGCGGAAGCGATTTGAATACCATCCCAGCCGGAATTTAAAATACTGTCGCGATACACCAACACCTGACCCATACGAAACGGAACAAAACCCGTGTCACGAACTTCATCCGTAAAGTACCCGATATACATCCCTTCAGAGGAGGCGTTTTCGATCTTATTGTGATGCGCTTTAAAATATTCGAAGTTCCAGTTTTCTGCATTGCATTCTTTTGTGTACGCAGTTTGCACCTGGATCGCAGAAGCGCCATGGGTTTGTCCCTGACGACCAATCAGATGAAACCCACACATTTCAAAACCCTTGTTGAACACGCCGGCGACAAAAAATATTTGTCCTGATTTTTCGGGATGACCTGTTACAACAAATCCATAAGGAATTTCTGGATCCGCCTTTCCATCCAGTAAAATATATTGATTGTCATCACTCCATTGAAAAGCATACGGTGAACTGTTGTTTTCAGCATGTATGGACACCTGTCCTTTGTTGATGATGTGAACAGGTTTCTTTTTTGTGCCACGTAAGCCTGTAAACCGAACCCGACCCTTGAAGGCGCCCTTGATGACGATTTTGTAACCTGGTCGGACTTTATTTCCGAAATCCTTTATCAGGGAATTTGTTTTTACCTTCGATAAATCAATGACTTCATCGGCGTCACGTTCGCTAAAAACTTTTGGCAACACAGTGATGTATCTCCGGTAATGACGCGTAAGTATATTTTTACCTGTTGCAGTAACCAGCACATCATAGGTACCTATTGGCAATGAAAATGAAGGATTGGCATGCGTTGAAGTTTGTACAACCTTTCCATTATCCGCGCGCAATATCTTGAATTCCCAATGCGCAACTGCCGTGGATGAATTGGTAAGCGTGAATTTTGTTTTCTCACGTTGCACTTCGAGTTGTAAAAGGTCAATGCTGTGCACCCATGTAGTACTGTCTGATGCGGTGGACGAATAGGCGCAGCTCGAAAAATAGCTTTGGATGAAGGGTAATAAAATAAGAATAGGGAACGTCAAAACTTTAAGCACACGTAATTTCATCCGTTTATGTTGTGTTTGATTTTTAAGGCATAGATGGGATAGCCATGTAAATAGTCTTGCCTTTGCGTGAATCTTCTATAATGGGAATTTCATATCACAATTTGCAGATCAAAGATATAAAAAAGCCCCGCCGGTAAACCGACAGGGCTGTTCAAAAGGCGGATTAAATGTGCTATCCGGTCATTTATACGATAAGGCGCTTTTATGTAACCGGCTTTTCCACTTATTTTCGACGATTTTAAGGAAGAACTTGTTTGTATTAGAAATGAAGAAAATAAAAGTATTATTCGTCTGCCTCGGAAATATTTGCCGGTCGCCATTAGCAGAAGCGATTTTTAAGGAAAAAATAAAAAAAGCGGGCTTAGCACAATTTATTGAGGCGGATTCCTGCGGAACCTCGAATTACCATCTTGGCGACCCTCCTGACCCCCGAACCATAGCTAATGCGTTGCAAAACGGCGTTACAATAGATCATTGTGGGCGGCAATTACAAACCGAAGATCTGGAGAACTTCGACTACATCTTTGTGATGGATAACCAGAATCTCGAAAACGTTATGCGGTTACCAAACGCTCACAGCCATCGAAATAAAATTGCACTCATGCGATCATTTGATCCGGTGATGCGAAATGAAAATGTTCCGGATCCTTATTTTGGTGATGAAAAAGGCTTTCAATATGTCTTTGATGTATTGGACCGCACGCTGGATCATTTTATTACGCACCTCAAAACCACAGAATTGCGCGCTAAAGTTTCATGAGTACCTGTAAGGTTGATCGTGACGACTGTTCCAGAATTACACCAGGTTTCTTACGATAGGCTTCGAATGTGGCTTCGTCATAATTTTTTACGGTGATCAGCGTAAGCCCTGTATTATAATATACTTCGAAATGTCGCTGCAACTTCTGGATTAATGCCTTTAATTTTGATTCCCGGAAGTCGATACAGAAAGAAAAGGAGATGGCGGAGTTTTGCATTACGTTAATACGGATATCAAGTTCATTGAGGTAGCTGAATATCGTGCTAAGCTGATTTTCATTGATGAAGCTGTAATCGGTCACTTTGCAGGAAACAAGGCATTGGTTGTCTTTGAAAACAATGAGCGGAGGAAGGTCATCGACAATACATTCATGTATATGTGTTCCTGGTAAGGTTGGGTCATCAAAATTTTTCACGTAGAGCGAAATGCCTTTGTTCGCCAGGGGTTTTATAGTCTTCGGATGGATAACGGAAGCTCCGTAGTAAGTCATTTCAGCTGCTTCACGGAAGGGAAGTTCGTCAAACACCACAGCAGCGTTCATCCGTTTCGGATCAGCATTCATCACGCCCGGTACATCTTTCCATATGGTAACCGAATCTGCTTTTAAACAAGATGCAAATATAGCCGCGGAAAAATCAGACCCCTCGCGCCCCAACGTGGTAGTATATTGATCTTCCGTACCGCCGATAAATCCCTGGGTAATCACGATATGACGTTGAAGAAGCGGTTCAATGTGAATGATATTTTCTGTTGTTTTTTGCCAGTCAATTTTGCCTTCACGGAAGGTGCGGTCTGTAGCAATACATGTTTTCGCATCAAGCCATGCTGTAGGAAACCCAAGCTGGCGCAGAAAGTGATGTACGATGATCGAAGAAATAATTTCACCTTTTGACACCACCTGGTCATAGACCTGGTCGAATGGCAAACCAGATTTCAATTGCAGTTCTAATAGTGTGAATTGATCCTCGACTTCTTTCGTTACCTCGGTTGATTCAAAAAATAACTCAGTAATGATTTGGGTATGATACTGTTTACAGGTATTGAGTAATTCTTCGTAAGGTAAAGATTCAGCAGCATATGTATGAATCTGCTCAAGCAGGTTGGTGGTTTTGCCCATGGCTGAAACAACTACCAGCAGTTGATTTTTTGGTATCGACGCAAGGATAGATGCTACCTGCTTTATTTTTGCTGCATTCTTTAAAGAAGCTCCTCCAAATTTAAAAACCTTCATTTTTATTGTACTAAATCGTTTGCATTATAACTTTGAGGGAAGTTGTATTACCTTGAAAAATCAAATATGTTGAATTCACTTTACCCATCCACGCCTAGTATTGAAGCATCTCGCATCGCACAACCGATTGGTGCAGCGCTTGATCGTTTTATTAAGAACAACCAGGATCAGTTTCAATACGCTACCGGAGAATTATCGCAACTACTTCGCGACATCGCCCTGGCTTCAAAAGTAGTAAACCGCGAGGTGAATAAAGCAGGCTTGATTGACATTATGGGAAATGCCGGCTCGCAGAATACGGGTGGCGAAGATCAGCAAAAGCTGGATGTGCTGGCCAACATAAGATTTGCACGAGCGCTGGCAAAAGGAGGAGAGGTGTGTGCACTGGTTTCAGAGGAATCGGATATGTTTCTGGATCTGAACAATGAAGGAAAATACGTTGTAGCCATCGACCCGCTGGACGGATCTTCTAATATCGATGTGAACGTCTCTATTGGAACGATTTTCTCCATATACAGAAGGAAGAGTCAGACGGGAACGCCGATTCAATCCGTTGATATCCTGCAGCCGGGAACAGAACAGGTTGCAGCAGGTTATGTTTTGTACGGATCCTCCACCATGCTGGTATATACCACTGGTTTTGGTGTGAATGGATTTACTTACGAGCCAACGTTGGGTGAATATTTTTTATCGCATCCCGACATGACCATTCCTGCCGATGGAAAAGTTTATTCTATTAATGAAGGATTGGCAAATTCGTTTAGCCCATCCGTTAAGGAATATATTCAATATTGTAAAGACAAGAAGTATACCGCCCGTTACATCGGTTCGCTCGTCGCCGATTTTCACCGGAATATTTTAAAGGGTGGAATCTATATTTATCCCACAACATCAAAAGATAACAATGGAAAATTGCGATTGATTTATGAGTGCAATGCGCTCGCCTTTATTGCCGAACAAGCCGGTGGACTGGCATCAGATGGTAAGCGACGCATTCTTGAAATTGTACCGGAGCGCTTACACCAGCGTACGCCTTTTTATGTAGGCTCTAAAAATATGGTGAACAACGCGATCGGAAAATAATTAATCCAATTTCAAGGACGGTGCGTTAAGCTTCCACAAACCCTCTCCTCCGGAGCCTTAAAAAGGCGGGAAGTGGTTCATTGCTAACGTTGTGCATTCGCCTTCTCAATCGTCGCTAGTAAACACGGGTTTGACAATAACACGAACTTCCCTCTGGTTTCAGGCTCCTTTGGAGAGGCAGGGTGAGGGCATAAAACAACAAGCTTAATTCAACGATTGAATCCTATTTGGCTTCTTCTTCCGCTGTCAATTCGGGCGCATACTTTGAAATGATCTCATACCATTTCACTAATTTCTTGATATCAGATACATACACCCTGGATTCATCGTATTCGGGAAGGATGGATTTCAGAAACGCTTTAAGCTCTGAAGCATCAGCATTTGCATCCACACCTAAATCATCACCAAATTCTTTTTTGATTTTACGCAAAACATCGGCGAGGGCAACGGTACCTTCTTTAGTAGTCGTGTAAATTGAAATCTCATTCAACAACGACAAGCGGTGACTTGTTGTAGCAACCAGTTTGGTTTTTGTTTCATCCAACGATTCAAGAATTACGCCCGATTTAGTTGGTGCTACTACTTTAAAAAGACCTCCTTTTCCTGATATGGTTGCTATTTCTGCTAATGTCATAAGCGTCGTTTTTATAAACTGGCGCAAAGCTAATAAAGTTATCTAAAAGATATAATGCCTAGATCATCACATTAGATTATTCAAATCAATGTCGTTTAGTTAAGTTTTCACTAACCCTCTCCTCCTGAGATCGGCAGGGTGAAGCCATAAAAAATCGAGCAAACAACGTCGTTTGCCAAACACGTCATTCATTTTCTTCTTCTCCTTCTCCGTCTTCTCCTTGTTCCCAGTGTGTGATGGCATCATCGATGAATTGGAGAATGTCTTCTTTACCTGTTCTTGTTTCGGCAGACGTAATAATAAGCGGCGGCATTTCCTCCCATTCATTCAGCAGAGTTTTCTTATATCGGCTAATGCTTTTCTGCAAGTCATTTTTACCAAGCTTATCCGTTTTAGTAAAGACCAGGCATAACGGAATTCCTTTACTGCCAACCCAGGTTATGAAACTAAGATCTATTTTTTGTGGCTCCAGTCTGGAATCAAGCAGAATAAACAGGCACGAAAGATTTTCGCGCTTCAACACATACCCTTCAATTATTTTTCCGAATCCGGCGCGAAGGCTTTTGCTAACATTGGCATATCCATAACCTGGAAGGTCGACCAGATACCATGCATCATTAATCAGATAGTGATTGATCGTTTGTGTTTTTCCGGGGGTACCAGATGTTTTGGCAAGCTTCTTACTATTGGTCAACATATTGACCAGCGATGACTTACCCACGTTTGATCTTCCGATAAAAGCGAATTCAGGCATGGTAGGAGGAGGGCATTTATTCACATCGGCGTAACTTGAAATGAATTCTGCAGTGCTTATCTTCATCGTTAAAGTAATGATTGAAGCCCAAAATAGTAAGAATGTAAGAATTGAATGCTTTATGCAGCCACATTTGTGCATCGAAAGCATCAGTTTTCTTTTTTTTGTGCTATATTAACATCCGTTTTGTACCTAACTTTAGTGTTAAATTTTTTAAGCAATGTCCAGTATCCGAAGTGTACTGATTTTTTTGACGTTACTCGCCCTTTCTAAACCAGGCTTTAGCCAACAAGATCCTAAAGAACTTGCGAGAGAATACATGATGCAGGCGGAGCTCATTTTGAGTGAAACCAAAGCCATGGATGACGCGCGTGAAATCATGGTTACAGCCGCAGACCTTGATACCACTTTCCTCAAGGCGAACTACGAAGCAGGTCATATGCACCTGGCTACCATCAACAAAGCAATGGCTGTAAAATACCTGTTGCGTGTTTACAGGCAGGACCCGGATTACAGCTTTGACATTGAATACTGGATCGGAAAAGGATATCAATTGGGGCTTGATTTTGAAAAGGCGCTTGAGTTCTACAACCGCTACAAGAAGAAATTAGAAAGCAAACCAAATTATCAGGGTAAGGATAAACAAAATATGTCGGAGGTAGACCGTGCTATTTTTGAATGTCAGAACGGGCTGGAGTTCGTTTCGCGTCCGGGAGATTTCTCTATTGTTAACATTGGTCGGGAAATTAATTCGGAGTATATCGATTATGGTCCTGTGCTGAATGAAAATGAAGATCAGATCGTATTTACGACCAGACGTCGCGATGGAAACTTAAACGAAAACGTGGCCGAAGACAACAAACCCTGGGAAGATATTTTCATTTCCAAAAAAGTAAATGGTAAATGGGAATATGCTAAGAACATCGGCCCGCCGATCAATACACCTTATCACAACAGTAACCTTGCGTTGTCTGCTGATGGTAACACGCTTTTCCTCTTTAACGACGATGGCAACGGCGACATCTATTATAGCCGCCAGGAGAATGGCGTGTGGAGCGCTCCGGAACCTATTCCCGGAATCAACTCAAGCTTCGAAGAAAAATCGATCACCATATCGAGTGATGAGCAAACACTTTACTTCTCCAGTGATCGGCCAGGCGGATATGGCGGGCTCGACATATACAAAGCAACCAAAGACACCAAAGGCAATTGGTCCAACACCAAAAACCTCGGACCTAAAATTAATTCTGACCAGGACGACGATGGCCCTTTTATCGACTACGACGGCGTCACGTTATATTTCAGTAGCAAAGGACGCAAAGGCATGGGTGGGTTCGATGTCTTTAAATCAATGTACAACCCGAATCAGAATGAATGGAGTGAACCGGAAAACCTGGGCTATCCAATTAACAGTCCAGATGATGATATCTATTTCGTAACATCCAAAGATAAAAAACGTGCTTATTATAGTTCTGTGCGTGAAGACGGAATGGGATACAATGATATTTATGTGATCACTATTCCGGAGGGGTTAAATAACCTACAGCCAGTTGCAGAAAGACCTGTAGAGCAACCCAAGGAAGAACCGGAGGAAACCCCGGTAGTGGCTACGACCAATACAACGCCGCAAACTAAACCGGAAGTGAAAACAGAACCGAAGCAGGAGCCGAAGCAAGAGCCAAAGAAGGCTTTAATCCCGCTCCGCTATGTTGTGTCTGTTGTTGACGCGACAAATGAAACACCGCTTGATGCACGCGTAAAGCTAACCGGGGCGAAGGATAATGTGATTGTCGCGGCGAAAAGTGTCGGCAACGGCATTTATGAATTTACCATTAACAATAAAACAGCGAAGGAATACCGGCTCTCTGTTGAACGGGATGGCTATGCATTTCAGAATATTAATGTGAAGCTTGACGGGGCTTCAACGGAAGAAAAAACAGTTAATCGTAAGATTGAATTACGAAAGCTGGTGGTAAATGTGACATCCGTGTTACGCAATATCTACTTTGATTTTGATAAAGCGACCTTTCAGACTGAGTCTTATGAGGAACTCAATAAGCTTGAAGCGATGCTGCGTCAAAATTCAAACCTTGCCGTGGAGATTGGAGGGCACACTGACGCGATCGGTACTAAAAATTACAACATCTTCCTCTCGCGGAAGCGGGCAGAGGCCGTTAAGGATTATCTCACCAAAAAAGGAATTGATACGCGTCGAATCAAAGTTGTGGGATATGGAAAGAGCAGGCCACTGGTGAGCAACGATGATGAAGTTGATGGGCGTGAACTGAATCGCCGGGTGGAATTCAAAGTGCTCTCTAATTAACGTCCGAACCTGCATAACAGCGGTTAATCACGGCAAATAATTTCATTACGACTATCAAACAGACTAACTTGGCGCTTATTTTTATTGGATAAATAAGCTCCATGACGGTAGTTCCATACAAAGAAGAGAAGTCGGGTAAGAAAGACCAGGTGGCAAAGATGTTTGATAATATCAGTCACCGGTATGATTTTCTTAACCACTTTTTGAGCCTGGGCATTGATAAAATCTGGCGAAAAAAAGCGATCTCCTTACTGAAATCGAATCCGCCCGCTTTACTGCTGGACGTAGCTACCGGAACCGGTGATTTTGCACTGCAGGCGCTGGAACTCAATCCTGACAAGATTGTAGGTATCGACATTTCTGAGGGAATGCTTGAAGCTGGCCGGAAAAAAATCCGGGCCAAGTCGCTAGAGAAGAGAATCGAGTTAAAATATGCGGATTCAGAAAGTCTTCCCTTTGCCGAACATAGTTTTGATGCGGTTACCGTTGCTTTTGGTGTAAGAAATTTTGAGAACCTTGAAAAGGGGCTTCAGGAAATTTACCGTGTTTTGAAGCCCGGAGGCAGAATAATCGTGTTAGAATTTTCGCAACCGCGGCGTTTTCCATTTAAGCAGATATATAATTTTTACTTTAGCACCATATTACCGCGAGTAGGCCGTTTAATATCCAGTGACAAGGCAGCTTACACATATCTTCCCGAATCCGTTAAGGCGTTTCCTGACGGCGAGAATTTTATGGTGATACTTCGACATGTTGGATTTAAAAGTACGCAATGCAAAGCGCTAACCTTTGGAATAAGTTCAATTTACAGTGCTGCAAAATAATTGCAGCTACCGTGCTTCTTTTGCTTTGTTGTTCTCAAGCCCATGCGCAAAAGAAACGCTGGGTGGAAAAGAACAATCCCAATTACGATGATCGTACCTTAACGTATGGGTTTCTCATAGGGCTTCATACAACAACGTACCAGGTTAATTATGCCGATAAATTTGTAACGCCTGATATGGACCGCATTCATTCAGTTGTACCTAACTGGAAGTACGGATTCTCCCTCGGATTTATTGTTAATTACAGGTTGAATGAACAGCTTGATTTCAGAATTACACCGAAGGTGGCGTTCTACGAGCATGAGCTGAATTATAACTATGTAGACAATACGCCTACCACAACGAAGCTTGTTGAAACTACAGTGGTTGAATTACCGCTTTTGTTGAAGTATAAATCAGAACGAAGGGGAAATATCCGGATGTATATGATTGGTGGTATTAAACCCGGAATTGAAGCATCCGGTCAAAAAGAATCGAAAGAAGCCACTGTTGAAATGAAAAAAAATAACCTCAGCCTCGAGGCTGGTTTCGGATTTGATCTGTACTATCCTTTATTCAAGTTTTCTCCGGAGATCCGCTTTTCACATGGCATTCTGAATATGTTAAAGAATTCAACAAACGAGTTTGGAGCCCCATTGGATCGCGTAAATACGAATACGATTACCATCTATTTCCTTTTCCAATAAAAAGTCACTTGTTATCATGAAAAAGAATCGCATTGCTTTCATTACCGGTGCAACATCTGGTATTGGAGAAGCAACGGCACGGCTGTTGTCAAAAAACAATTTCGATCTTATCATTTGTGGACGCAGGCAGGATCGGCTCGATAAACTTGTTCAGGAGTTTTCCGCGGAAACCAACGTCACTTCTTTACAGTTTGATGTACGCGACAGGGGTGCTATTCATCAGGCGGTGCAATCACTTTCACCGGCATGGCAGAATATTGATGTGCTGATCAACAACGCCGGCAATGCGCATGGATTCGATCCGGTTCAACAAGGTAATGTAGAGGATTGGGATGCGATGATTGATATCAATGTTAAAGGATTGTTGTACGTGTCGCGGGAGGTGATGCCTTTGATGATTGCGCGTGAGCAAGGCCATATTATCAACATAGGTTCTATTGCCGGAAAGGAAGTCTATCCTAACGGGAATGTGTATTGCGCCAGTAAGTTTGCTGTAGACGCGCTCACACGCGGTATGCGAATTGACCTCAACACACATCAAATCAAAGTAACTTCAATCAATCCAGGGCTGGTCGAAACTGAATTCTCGCTGGTAAGATTCAAAGGGGATTCACAAAAAGCATCAACAGTTTACCATGGAATTGAACCCTTGCGCGGTGAAGACATTGCAGATATCATCCTGTATACGTTACAGGCACCGGCGCATGTTGTATTGGCAGATATCACGGTTTTTCCAACGGCACAGGCAAGCAGTACAATAGTGAAAAGAAAGTAAGACAGGATTTCGTTATCAATAAAAAAGGCTGCCTCAATTTGAAGCAGCCTATTACGTGGGGTACTGATGTGTTATCGTTTAAATCCTAGTGCACTTCCGCCGCAATATCCGGTTGAACCGTCAAAAGAATATTGGATATAATAAATGCCTGTTGTGTTACAAGGATAAGCAATGGCTGAAATAAACTGACCGTTGATTTTACTCGTAGCCACTTTATTCCTGTTGGAGTCGAACAAGCTCACAACAATACCATCTGTTGGTTGCGTTTCAGCGCAGATGTTGATCATGTATTGCGTTCCTTTTGTAAAAACGTAGGAGTACTCAACATAGTCTTTTTGTCCTTTTTCAATCTTATAGCTTTTGAGGAAGTTGAAACCTGTTGCCAGTTTTGGAATGCACTGATTGCTTAGCGATTCAGAGTTGCACTGCCCGATCACTTCCAGTGTGCTCAGAATGAAAACCGAGAGAACAATAACAATTATTTTTTTCATAAGGCGCCTAATTATACTCTTAGCTTATTATTTTCTTTCTAATGTCGGAGGTAACGTCTGCGATTCGTTTAAGATCATCATCGGTGATCTCAATCGTACTTGTGCTGTTATCCTTAATCATCATAACACCGTCTACGATTTCAAAAGTAGATTCTTTATATGTGTACGTGATATTCACAGCGTCGAAGGCCTTTTGCAGTTCTTCCATGTCGGTCAATAATGATGCCATCCCCTGGTCTGAATCTTTATAGAATGACAGCAGTTGAATGATCTGTGACAGAATGATTTTTTGCGAGCCCACTGTTTCACGAAGCTCTTTGTTATCTGGATTAGCAACCGAAACCTGCCCTGTAATATGCAACGCTTCGAGCCAGCCTCCGGTAAGAAGAAGGACGCTTAAGTTAGCGCGGTTTTGCGTTTGCAGGTAGTGGTTGATATCGTTGAAGTTTTGTGTTGTGATGAGCAGGAGAGAGTCAAGGTTCTTACTGTTCGTTGCAAGACGGCCAATTGTTTCGATATCGAAGAAACGTCCGATATTTAAACCATCTGCCATTTCCTTGATCGCTGCCATATACTTCACACCATCTTGATTCTGTTCATAGATGTTGGTGTAACCCAGGTCGCATCCATAAATTCCAAGATTTAATGCGCGTTTATAATTGGTGTTATACCTTGAGGTGAAATCAGGTGAGTTAAGATAAGCTGCATTGTATTTCTTGCCGGATTCTTTTAAAAGCATCGAGATCTCCAGCGGTTGCGGAATGGATTGAAGAATACCATCAATCACCTCTTCCGAGATGGCTGGACCTTCTGCTTGTGCTGAATCAAGACCTTGCAAAAAGGCTTCGTCTTCAGACTTCTTACTGGATCCACAGGCTGTGAAAATTGCCACAATGAGCCCGATAATTAAGATTCTCATAAACATAAAATTAGAGGTTCACAAAGTTAAAAATTCGCCGTTCGCAGCCAAAAAGTTACTTAAATGCTTTATTTCTTTTTCACACCATTCGACTTGGCCGCTTTAAACTGCCGCGATGCTTTGTCAAAAAGGTCAATAAACTTCCGCAACCATTCGAAATACAACGTACAGTAAAGCGCGATTGTCATGAGCCAGATCACCATTAAATTAAAACTAAAGGTGCCTACAAACTGACCAAATAAATGCTTTTCCGGAGCAAAAAAGTGCGTCCTGTAATCTAATGCATGATCGGGTTTAGGATCTATAAAAACCGGGTTTATCTGCTGTATTAATTCACCCTTAAATTCAATAATTCTATCCTTCTCAGAGATATTTTTCACAAGGTCTGCAAGGCTCTCATTGAAGAACCGGTTCTTGGCCTCATTCAGTGTGTAGCCATCAGCCTCATTTTCCATTTTATAGGCAAGCGCTTCCCGTTTTGAAACGGTCATGTTGTACGCGTTCTGATAAAAAGTTTTATATGCGGCGAAAAAGCCTTCAAGTTTTGTGTTGAAGTGTGGTGTAAACATCGCTGGTGTCCACGGTTGTGCCAGTTCTTTTTCAAGGCCTTTTTTAAAGTGATCTTTCAGTAATGTTTGTTGAATGATGTATAAATCCTTTTGCACAATCCGCTGTACTGAATCACTTTTTTCGTTCCTGTTTTCAAAAATGAATTTTCGTTTTTTATCCAATTCGGTTACCAGGAAGGATGAATGGAAATCGGTTTGAGATTCATATTTATCAAGAAGATAAAATGGTGCTTCATAAGAGTTGCTCGTGAATTGATGTACAGCAAGGGCTTCATATGCCCATCGCGACGCCATGAGATCTGCTACAACAGGCACTTTTCCTTTTGTACTGATCAGGTTGTTCAGCTTGTCAAAATTGAACAGCAATCCACTTAAGATCATTTGCGGAATAAGTAGCAGCGGAATCATAACATAAACTGTAACTGCCGAATTAAAAGCAGAGGAAACATTTAATCCCAATACATTTGCAAAACAGGAGGTGGTGAAGAGCACCAGCCACATGGGTAGAAGCATGCTCCATTCAATTTCCAGTATAACATTGCCAACGAACACAAACAGTATCGTCTGTAGCGCCGACAGCGAAAAGAGAATCATTAATTTGGATGTGAGGTAGCTGTTCCAGCTTAAGTTAAGAAACGATTCCCTTCGGAGGATTTTCCTGTCGCGGATGATTTCTTCCGCACTTACGGTAAGCCCCATGAACAAAGCAACGATAATACTCATCAGCAGGTATGCCGGAAAGTTATCATTGAATCTGAAAATGTATTCTTTCCCACCCGGTGCACTTTTGTATTTAATGATGAAAGCAAGAATAGCCGCAAGCAACGGCGCTTCCAGTAAATTGATCAGTAAATATTGTTTGTTACTTAATTTTGAAAGTGTATCACGCGTGGCGAAAATAATTGTTTGACGAAGTCGATTTGGAAGACTTAACGAATGTGGTGGTTCTTCGCGCACATCTTCCACCGCCGGAATATTAAAGCGCTCCTTGTACAGGTCATGCCATTGCGGAGGTGAAATTTTCCGCTTTGATGTGGGCTGCCCATATTCATCAACAACCTTGGCTTCGATGATATTGAAAATCTGCTCGGGGTTTACGTTACCACAGGTTTCACATTGGCCGCGGTTACTATCCACCTGATGTGTCGATTTTTTGAAATACGTCACAGCTTCTACCGGAGGTCCGTAATAAGCCGGATAACCGCCGGTATCCATGATGATCATCTTATCAAACATCTTATAGATGTCAGACGAAGGTTGGTGAATAACGACGAAGATAAGTTTGCCCTTTAGTGAAAGTTCTTTCAGCAAGTCGATCACATTTTCGGAGTCGCGTGACGAAAGACCCGAAGTCGGTTCATCCAGGAACATTACAGCAGGTTCGCGAATCAGCTCCAGCGCGATGTTCAATCTTTTTCGCTGGCCTCCACTGATGGTTTTGTCAAGCACACTACCCACCTTAAGATCCTTACGCTGATCGAGCCCAAGATTCTGCAACACTTCCATGACACGTTCATGAAGTTGTTCTTCCGTGAAATCAGCAAAGCATAATTTTGCGTTGTAGTACAGGTTTTCGTAAACGGTAAGTTCTTCAATGAGTAGATCGTCCTGAGAAACATACCCGATCACACCATGGATGCGGTCTTTCTCCTGATGAATATCGAATCCGTTGATGAGTATTTGTCCTTCGGTAGGTTTTACAAGTCCTGCCAGTACATTGAGTAAGGTGGTTTTTCCGGCGCCACTGGCACCCATGATACCAATGAGTTTGCCGGGCCCTTCTGAGATACGAACATTGCGTAACCCGATGCCACCGTTAGCAAATTTAAGAAGGTCGATGGTGGCGTTAAAGGAAAGTTTAGTGGTTTGCAGTTCCTCATTAAAGTTCGCTACAA
>Ga0196965_1000537_pt1 | contig 20892 bp, 18 predicted proteins | sample S1_20metaG_FD_148668 | JGI IMG/M metagenome (GOLD analysis project Ga0196965, IMG submission 148668) | Soil microbial communities from Anza Borrego desert, Southern California, United States - S1_20 | ecosystem: Environmental > Terrestrial > Soil > Desert | place: USA: California | collected... | reverse complement strand
AATATCTAGAGGCAGACTAAATGAAAATGTAGCACCTTTATCTTTATCAAAATTATTTTGAGCCCAAATCTGACCTCCATGCGCTTCAACAATGCTTTTTGCTATATACAATCCTAAACCCGTACCCTGGTCTGATTTTGTAGTAAACTTTGTAAATAGTCGTGGAAGAATATCTGGGTCAATACCTTTACCTTTATCTCTTATTGATACCACTGCCATCATCATTGTATCATCATCATCTTTATTTTCAATATTTACTGGTGAGCCTTCTTTCTGATTATGAGGAGGATGATGTCTCAAGTATGCCTTGATTTCTTTTTTTAACATCTTTTTACATGAAATAGTAATTGTTTGCCCATTGGAAAACTTGATTGCATTATTTATCAGATTTGAAATTACTTCAAAAATCCTTACTTTATCTGCTAATACATTTATAGGATCTTCTTTGGGCTCAAATGATATATTTGCTTGTTTGGACTGCTTACTATGAGCTGAAATCAGGTTAATCTTGGAATGGACATCCTTTATTACATTATGTATTTTTATATTCAAATTAAAGGACTCTTTGTGAAGTTCTAATCTGTTACTCTCAATCCTGGATGTATCTAAAATGTCATTTACCAATTTCTCAAGTCTTTTAGCGTTTCTATATATAGAGACAAGCCCACCAATAAAACTTCTCAAGTTGTTATTATCTTTAGATGTTTCCTGTAACTCTAATTTAACGCCCTTTAGATCTTTTGAAAAATCTTGGAATAGTGATGGTATGTGAATCATTTCAATGAGTTCTAAATTGCCTGTAATCCCTTGCGTGGGTGTCCTTAACTCATGAGCTGCTATATTTATGAACTCTCTTTGCATTTTATCATGAGATTTCAATTCTTCATTGACTTTTCTTAATTTTTCAATAGTTTCTCTTAATTCTGTCGTTTTTTGCTTAACAGCGTCATTTAGAAATTTATTCCATCTTAGCAGTATGATTGCCGTTATCATCGATATGGCAACAATTATTCCAATTATAGTAAAATTAGTGTTCTTTTGATTTTCAATTAGTACTGCTACATCTTCAGCAAGCGTGTTTGGAACTGTAATGAATAATGTTCCAATTCTATATCTGGAATCAAAGCTACTCATTTTCGGACCCCATACAGATTCATAAGCTATTGTGGTGCTAGTATTTTCAAAATTAAATTGCTCTACACCACTTTGCAAAAGAAATGCATTGTTAATTATTTTATTAAATCGTTCTGCTTTGTCCTTTAGAATTGATTTCAAGTATGACTGAAAATCATTTCCAAAATAGTTCTTACCAATGTAAGTTTGATTTGCTGAATGTATTATGGTTCCGTTCCTATCGATAAAACTGATGTCACCATTAAATTTTGAATGTATCTGATTTTCAAGAAAGCTTCCAAGTTTCTGGGCTGCTATAGCAGAAACAACCACTCCTTTAAAAGTTGAGGAAGTAGCGTTTTGAGTCACTCCTGAGAGACTAGCAAAACCGCCTGCTTCAATGATTTCTTGTCTCTGTGTAGGATCAATTTCAAAGATGGGAGTAGAGATATACATTCGAGGAATTCGATCGTTAGAATCTATGACAGTGCTTATGAAAAAAGTCCCATTTTGTTTAGGAATTTGAAAATATTCTCTTTGACTTAAATTGATGCCTTTGTAATTAGGAAAAGTTCCTTTATCTATTTCGCTATAGGTAAGCACGGTTCCATTTGTATCTAAAAAGTAATAGCCATCAGTTAAATTATTCGTCGAAGCTTGAGCTATATCAAGTAATGATTGAATCCTAGTTAAGTTTCCTTCAATTGAGGAAGGTGAGGTCGAAATTCGATCTAGATTATATTTTACACTTTGGATAGAATTTGTTAGGATACTGGAAATGCTGAAAACCTCTATCTCTGCATTAGTTTGTAAAGAATCTATTGCCAAATCTTCTATTTGATTGGCCGTTTGAGTAAAGAAGTTGTATGATAGTATCCCTAATAACATTGAAGAAGCAAGTATTATGGGGATAATAATCAAAGTTTTGTTATATTTCAAGCGTTGCAATGCTAAATTAACAAAAAGATTATTTAATTAAGATTGCTCCACCTAATATCTTGTAAATTTTGGTCTAATTTTGTAATATCTGATTACTTTATAATATGATAACAGTAGCAGATCGATTAAATATGCCTGCCTGATAAGTTTCAAAACTAACCAAATTCTTATTTTGACTTTTAGCCATAATGTTTTTCAGAGAAATTGGTTTTACTCAGAATCATTGTAATATAACTTACTACCACAGGGAACTTAATCACCAGCAAGTAGGAAGACTGTTACTGTAAATAATACTAATAATACTAAAATGTAAGTATATTTTAGGAATTTTTTTAAAGATTGTATAATAATGAGATTACAATATTGAATCAAACATTGAAAGAAATGATTTTAAATAAACTATGAGTAAAAAATGTACCCAATTACAACTCATTTTAGTATCCATTTCGTATGATACAAATTTTACTCTTCCAAGATGTTCAATTTAGCTTTACTTGGTACCAACTATGCCTATAGCTTCGTTATTAACACTTACAGGCCCTTGTTTCTTGTAACTATCGGTTTTAGTAGATGTGTAATTAGATACCTCTTGAGTTATTATATTCCATATTTGCTCAGTACGTTCTTTAGATTGGTTTTTCAACATTGAATTGACAGGGGCTGCTATGTCTTGGGTGAACTTTGTATATTCTTCTGCTGTTTCAAACTTGAAAGTCACATTGACTTTTTCTACCTGAATATTTCTAAATCCCGCTTTTTCAAATACTCTATAAAGTAGTTTCTCATCTGCTAAACTAAAAGGTCCTGGAGTTCCCGGCGGAGGCAACGGTGTATTAGTTTCGCTTCTGGCGATGTTCATGGGAATAGAAAGTTGTGGCACTTTATCAGGTGTAGACCAAACTGCTGCAGAAAGACGTCCACCATCTACTAAGGATTTATAAATATTGGCTAGACCTGCCTCAATATTTGGAAGAAACATCAACCCCCATCTACAGAGTGCTGCGTCAAAGGTAGAAGGTTGTAAATAGATTGTTTCTGCATCGCCTTCTCTAAACTCCATTAGATTATCTAAGTTTTGGGATTTAGCCCTTTCTTTGGCTATAGATAACATTCGAAGCGACAAATCAGTGGCCAACACGTATCCGCTATTGCCAACACGATTGGTTGCGGTAATGGCTGGCTCACCTATGCCTGTTGCAATATCCAAAACCTTTGAATTCGGTTTGATATCTGCAATCTCTACTAATTTATAGCTTACAATTTGTGCTCCGTTTCAAATGTCTTCCACCATTTTTGCCATCCTGATGCCACGCTATCCCAGCTTTGACGTTGACTTTGGTTAATTTGATCAGATTGTGAATTAGACATACTAGTGCTTTTTAAAGCATTGCTGATGTTATAGCCTTTGCTATGTGCTGTGACAAAATACTGATCTTAATTTCAATTGCATAGAAGAGCCTTTATTGTTATTGAGTCTTAGTAGAATCAAACTACCACTGGGAACTTAAATTCGCCGATGTAGATTGTATTCGATTATTTATCTAATTATGTCTAAACTTGTAGATTGCATATATGATAAATAAATAAATCAACATCTATTGGTATCTAATATCAGTTTGTAAGTCGCAATACTAGGTACTTGGAACAAGCACGAGATATACAAAAACAAATACGCTCAAAAGAATAATTATTGCAGTTGTAAAATAAATTGTCTTTTGATCTGGTAAATAGGTTTGTGTCTTTATTGATTTGTGTGTATTGAGATAGTTCTTCAATGCAAACAATATCAATAGAATGGCTAAAGATACAGTACCTATTCCAATCCAATTGGAAATTTGATCGATGGGGTATAGGGATTCGTATGAATTTAATTCAGGCGAGTCTACTGTATACCTTTGTGTTATAATTCGAAACTCCGTCAGAAAGAAGCTAAATTTGGATATTATGAATCCAAGACCTATCAGTGCAATGCTTGTTCTTACCCATGATAGAAATGTCCTTTCGTTTGCAAGATACTGTTGTGAGCGATCAGTTTTTTGTTTATCATCATTATCATCAACCACATTATTCCATACATCAGAAACTATTATAGTATAATGTAATGAGATCGTCAATATTGCGTAATGGAGATTGAAAAAAATTACCTATTGAATTTCTTAAATGTATTAAGTGTATTACGTATATTACGTGTATTAGAATCCCACTACCACCAGGAACTTAATGCCCAAGCACCAAGACTGATATTATAGAATAGTATTAAAATAGAGTCTAAAAAAATGTTTGTTATTATTAAGCCAAGCCAATCTTTTATGAGACAATACCAATAAACTGTCTCCCTAATGTATTTCTAAATTTATCTGTTTTGAAATGTCAAGTTAACATATTCAATCTGCTGTAAGCGATTCATTTGTTTTTATCATCAACAGGCGGTCGGTCCCAGATTCTGCTCCCCAGATTTCGCCTTCAATTCCAAGAACCTGTCTTATGTTAGCTCCTGGACTAGGAATGTCAAATCTATCAAAGGATTCATCCAATGGGTCGAATCTGTACATAGAATTGGAACCAAAATCACTTATCCATACCTTATCATTTGTGTCCACATATACTGCATATGGCTTTGGGTTATTCCCAGGCAATTTCCATTCTTTCCAAAGACCTACTTGAGGATCATACATTCCCAGCTGCCCTGCATTCCATTCTGACGCCCAAATATTTCCATCAGAATCGGACCAAACTCTTCTTGATCCCTGCTCTGGCGTAGGAGGTTCTAAAACGGTTACTTGTCCATTTTCTGTATCTATGAGTCCTACATAATTACCTGCTAGTGATGCATAGTATATTGATCCATTTGGCGTAGTGGTGATACCATAAGGACCTGGTCCTTTAGGTGCATCAAATATTTCCATAGCTCCTGTAGATGGAGACAGTTTTCCATATATTCCACTCTGTCCTGTAAACCATAAAGTTCCATTATTGTCGAATGTAGCAGTATTAAGATTTGCATATCCAACACCTTGAGGTAATGAATAAATAGTAACATTTTCTGTGAAAGGATCTACTCGTACAATTGCATTTAATCCCCCATCAGTAATCCATGCTGCCCCGTCAGGACCTGCTATAACACCATGAGGAGCTGAACCTTCTCCAAGGAAGATATGTGAAGTCTCTCTAGTTGTAGTATTTAGCTTTCCAAGTTCACCAGAAGCCTGTGCAGTATACCACACAATATCTTTTAATAAATTCTTTGTAACATTATCGGTAACATAAAGCATAGATGTAGCAGGAGCTACATCATGAGGTCTTGAGCCTTCAGGAACAGGGTATTCTCTTAATGTAATATTTTGGTTGTCTGAGTCTATGAGCGTAGTATTTGTATTCAGTAATTCCTGATTATCTGACACTAATGGTGAAGATACTAACGTATATCCATATTCTCCGTAGTTTAGTGTCGAAATCTGATTGTTTTGGATACGTATGTTCTTATTGTAAACATAACCCTTGTCAATCAGCTTTTCTTTATCGTACCCAAAGCCTGTATTTTCTAATAATGATATATTCAAAAAACTAATACCGAATATAATCATAAATAACATAATGATTATTACAAAATGATTAGACATAGATCCTATTACATTCATTTAATGTACAAAAAATTATTTAAAGTGTAATTCTGAATTACGTGACTTTGGACTAATAGTTGTTCCACAGACATTTGCGGAGACGACTATCTTATTACCTCGGTAGTGAATAACAACTGCAGTCTTTCATTAATATATTATACCTCTCTACCACTAGGGACTTGATCCCACTCGTCTCGCTTACCTTGGATTTTACGACCTTTTTAAAAGCGAGTAGAATTTAGAAAATCATTGATTTAAGGAAGTTGCAAAGGAGTCATATTGCTTAAGTGATAACACCTAATGGTAATGACTTTAAGTCTCTTAAAACAGAGATCGATTGACTCGAGACTGAACTTTCATAAAAAATAGATTGCATTGATAAACTGAATCCTTAACGCTTTTTTACCTTATCCACGTTATTACAATTATGAATAAGAATCATTTTTTTCATCTCTCATTTAATCTGTTACATTCAAAAATGTTGAAACAACTTTGGTAAAAGTCTCAGGATATTGATACATCAAGCCGTGTCCTGCATCTCTGACCTGCACAAGCGATGCTCCGGGAATTTTATCTGCTAAAATTAAAGAGTTTACAGCCGGGACAGCTTGATCTTCTGTTCCTGTCATTACTAAAGTAGGTTTAGTCATTTTTTTAAGTTGATCACACACACCAGTCCAGTTCCTAGAAAGCCAGTTTTCGTTTATCTCAAACTGTTTTTTTATTGTAGTAGAAAGTATTATCTCAGATGTCTTTGGTATGGCATCTAAAAAGTTTGGATTTTCTCTAATCCATTTAATCGGAAACGTTACCTCTAGGAATGAAGTTTCATCCTCTGTTTGATTATTGACAAAATCCGAAAGTGCTTTTACAACCTGAGGACTTTGAGGAGTACTTTGTTGTCCACCACATGAGGCACCATATAATATGAGTCGATTTACTTTTTCTGGATAAGTTAGAGCGAACTGTTGTGCAACAAAAGAACCCATAGAGAATCCAAGCACATCGGTTTTTTGTAAATTCAAAGCACTAACAAATCCTGCAGTGTCGGTAGCAAATTGTTTAATGGAAAACGGTTTTAAACCGGCTGTCGTATTTCCAACCCCTCTGTTATCAAAGATAATCACTTTATGATCTCTTGATAATTCTTGTAAAAAGTGTGTAGGCCATACATCCATTACATTGCCACTACCACTTATTAGTAATATGGGTGGTCCCTGGCCAATCTGTCTATATGCTATATCAATATCTCCTACCCTTACTTTTTGTAATGGAACATTATCTATCACTGATCCCTTTTGTTGAAAGGCTGATAATGAAGCAGTATTTTGAAATTTACTATTATTATTAGTGGTGCTGTCTAAATTCAAATTAATATTATTAATATTGCTAAATGTATCTGTAATTGTCTGTTGTTGAGCTTCATTATTTATTGACGATTGCAAATCATGCTGGTTTTGTTGAATAGTCTGACCAAAAGAAGTTATTTCATAAATCAAACTGGCTTCTAAAGTCAAAGCTAATAAACTTGGTATTAGATTCGCAATAATAATTATGATGATTAATTTATAAAGGAATGGAGAACTCTTCATGTTTTATTTATCTCTAGCTTCCTCATAAGTTTTAGAAGTAAAGAATTAAGAATGAGATTAGAGTTTTCTTTGAAGTAGTTTATAAACTGATTCTCCAATAACGACAGATCAAAAATCCGTAAAATCGAATTGTTTGATAAGGGCTGTTATATTATCGGTCTTGCTATATGCCCATGACATTGACTCAAGATCGGAAAGATTTGTGATAGTTGGAGGTCTTATTGTGCTTATATGTACTTTCATAATATTTTATGCCCTAAGAAAGTAACTAGTTATCGTAAATTCGATTTAGTTTTGAATAAAAGCACAGTTCCTATTTACCATATGGATACAAACCCACCAAATCTTCATATTGGTTTTTACATCTAACAATGAATATTCGTATCTGAACCCCTATACCACTATACCATGTCGAACTTAATTCCTAGGGATGAGAATTGTTACCAATTGATAATAATGATGTCAGATTGATGGTTTGTATATTTCGGACTATAAAAAATTATTATATAAAAAAATTTATCTATTCTACTGTTGGACTTAATGTGGATTTAATGTACTTTTAATAGCATTGGCGAATTCTTTTGGCATCCAGAAACAAACATCATGATGACCTGGGAATTCTACGCTGTTGCATTCAAGTTCAGATGCCAGGGCCCTAGTAGCCTGAACATAATAGGCGTTATTACTGTCGGCTCCTACAGCTGTTATTATATTGACCTTGTTGTTTCTGATTGTGTTAATCTTGGGTAAATAACCAAAGAATCCCTTCAATTCATGTTTGAAAAAAAAGTCCACATTACTTGAGAGTCTTTCACTGAGATCTGCAGGATACGGATCAAAAGGCACGTTTACAAGAGATTTCATAAATTCATTCTGGGCTGCATCCTGACCTTCGTTCAAATTTTTTTCATATACCTCCTTGACAAAAGAACGCCATCGCTGTTTTTCAGTTTCACCCAAAAGCTCGATCACAGGTGGCTCGTGAACTATTATAGTATCAATCAGCTCAGACCTTGTTGCAGCAAGTTCAAGAGCAATAACTGCGCCTCCGCTTCTTCCAACTACAATGGCCTTTCCGTCTCCAATCATCTCAATTATGGAAGCGGCATCCCGAGCTTGTTGGGCTACTGACATGTTAGCATTTCGATCCCCTGAGCTTCGTGAATTGCATCGTCTGTCATAGGTTATGACCTTATATTTATCCACAAGATTCTCAGCTGTAGAAGAATAGAAACCTGCATCCTCCATCGCGCCATGGATTAATAAAAGAGATGGACCATCGCCTCTACGTTCACAATAGATCTCTGCACCTTCGTTTGATACTTTCTCTATAAAAGGAACTGGCATATTTGATTTAACCATGAGATAAATATTAATCATACACGATTTGGAAGTATCATCTTGTATTGATGTTGGAACTAAAGAATTTAATTCCTCTACATCCTAGTAATTTAAATTAAATATAATTGGATAGTTCTCTTATTATGAGAAATGAATATCCTGTATTTAATCTTCAGTTACTAGAAGCTTCTTACCATATGGATTCATAGCCCTATGTTTTGTAATTACTTCTTTGTACTACATCTCTATAGTCAAGTATTAGAACCCTATTACCCCTAGGAACTTAATCCCCACGGCGGAGCACCATAGCATTCATGTGCTGTTATTTTAATTCTTTGCAACTTAATTCTAAAAGTGCTAGAATATTAGAGTATTGCACCTAGTTAGTAAATACCATAGACTTTTTCTATAGCATGACTGGTATGAATAAAACAAACATTCACAACAAAAACAAACTTTTTGTAGCATCAATCGCAATAGTGGTCGCATTAGCACTCATCGCAAGTCCCATTGTAGCAATGGATAACGATGCATTTGCAACTAAAAAGAAGAAAGGTAACGTAGCTGAGCAATCTATATCTCAATCACAAGCTTCAGTTCAAAATGCTTTGTGTGCTTCTGGTGGTACTACATTCATATCATGTAATAATGTTAGCTTCCAAAACCAAAAGAACACTGGAAACAATGCGATAGCACAAGATGATGATGGTGACGGTGGCAACTCTGCAAAACAAAGCATCAGTCAATCACAATCCTCCGAACAAAACAGCCAGATCGTTTCTGGTATAGACATAATTGGCTCTGGCAACAACATCAACATCCAAAGCCAAACAAACAGTGGTAACAACGCAGCAGCCCAAAGCTAAGTTCAAACTACTTTTCTTTTTAATTTGACTTTTTTAATTTAAGATTAATAAATATGATTATTTGACATTATGGGACTTTACTACCATTAGACGCTTAATACTGTAGATGAGACCTGTTATTAACAAATGGTATAGTTAATTGCTTTTTCTCGAGTCATTTTCAATGTATAACCTTAATAGAAATACCTTGCAATAATAGGAGTAACTCTTTTTACATATATTAAGATGCTTATAAAAGGATAAAGATGTTAATAAAATTAGGAAATATCGATAGATTATTTTCTTATGCGTTTTTCTTATGTATCAAAAAATGTTATTGGTTAATCAAAGAAAGGAATTTGTAGACTATATAGGCGGATTGAATTTCATAAAACTATCGTTTACTCTTTCATAAGCGTATGCGAGAGATAATATCTTCTCTTCAGCAAATGGTAGTCCAACGATTTGCGCTCCTACTGGTAAATTGTCCTTTGTAAAACCTATTGGAATACTTATTACAGGTAGACCTGTACTATCAAATGCAATAGTTTGTCTACTTAATGTTTGATAGATTTGCAATGACTTACCGCCTATATCTATGATTTGTTCATTAAATGTTGGTGCGGCAATAGGAGTTGTAGGCATAATTAATACATTTTTATCTTCGAGAAGTCTCATAAAATCATTTCTTAAATCCCTCCTAAACCTTTGAGCTCGAATATATTCTATAGCAGATATTTTCGTTCCCTGTATCAACATTTTCCGGACATCGTCACCATATTCTTCTGATCTTGTACTCAACCAATGTTGATGTATTTCTGCAGATTCACCTAGTCTTAATGGCCTCCAGGATTCATAGATTTTATCTGCCTCCTTTAGGTGAACATCAGTAACTGATGATATGTCCATAGATATCAGGGTATTAACAAAATTATAGAATATTTTTTCTACCTCTGGACTTAAATAATCAAAAAAATACTCTTTTGGTATACCTACCGTTAGGTTTTTTAATTCATTTTCTTTTGTTTCGATAATATCGATATAGTTAGGAACGTTCCTATTTTCACTGCTTGGATCCAGGGGATCTTGACCCGCTATTGTTTGTAACACTGCTGCAGCGTCCCATACACTTTTTGTTATACATCCTACATGATCTAAAGAAGGCGCAAGATCAATAATTCCAAATTTACTAACCCTTCCATAAGTCGGTTTTAAGCCAACAACACCACAAAGAGATGATGGTACCCTTATAGATCCGCTTGTATCCGTGGCCAAAGAAACTGGAACCATGTCTGCTGAAACTGATACAGCAGAACCTCCACTAGAGCCGCCTGATAGTCTGGATTGATTCCACGGATTTTTAGATGAACCATAGTGGGGATTTACGTTAGTTATTCCACAAGCAAATTCATGAGTGTTGTTAGTACCTATCAATATTGCACCAGCATTCTTCATCCTTGCTACAGATGTGGCGTCAACCTGTGATACAAAATCCGACATTATTTTTGAACCGGCCGTACATCTCACTCCTTGCGCACAGATTACATCCTTTATAGCAAAAGGAATTCCATGTAATGGTCCTCTATATTTCCCTTCTTTAATCTCATTTTCTATCTTTTTAGCCGACTCTCGGGATTCTGTTTCAAGGACAGTAATGAAGGCATCTAGTGAGCCATTAAGTTCTCTGATTCTCTCTAAACATGCTTCAACTATATCTATAGGAGACAACTCTCCATTTCTTATTCCTAAAGATAATGTCTGTATACTTGTGGGTTTCACCAGCGATGTCATTACTACTTTTCACCCTTAAAAGCAGATTGAACGCTTTTTACAAATTTTTTAGAATCTGTGACCCATCCAAAAACTCCGCCCTGCATTTTTATTTGTTTTAGAGCAGATTCATAGTTACCATAATCTGTAGCACCAGTACCATCCTTTAGTAATGTGCACCAATAACCAAAGTCGTTTGCTTCTCTCATTATAGTATGAACACACACGTCGGTGGTGATTCCTGTTATTACCAAATGAGTGATTCCCAGATTATTTAAAATCAACGGTAAATTACTCTGTCCAAATGCTCCTTTACCTGCCTTGTCGATGACAAATTCACCATGAATTGGATATAGATCATTAATTATATCCCAATTTTTCTCTCCTCTTATCAGTAGCCTGCCAAGGCCACCATCTGGTGTATCGCCTATGCCAACACCATCTCCAATGATTTTGCTCCGCAGGACCTTGTTATATGGTGCATCACTAAGATCAGGAAGATGCCCCTCTCTGGTGTGAATAACTTTGATATCGGTTTTGTTTCGAATTGCATCCAAGACATATCGAATAGGTTTAATGGGTGCTGAAGTTAAACCCAAATCATATTTCATGACGTCTACATAACCCTTTGGACCACAGAAATCAATTTGCATATCTATGCTGATAAATGCTGTTCTAGCTGAGTCGAACTCCACATATGCTACATCACCAAATCTAGGACAATCTTCTACTTCAACCTGAAATAGTTTCCCTTTCGGAGGTCCATACAGCCAGACTGGAAATTTAAACGTATGTGTTCTGCTAAATTCTTCATAATCTTTCTCAATTTGGGCCAACATTTCACTTTCTATTTTAGTAACATTATCCTTCGTAATAGTCTGCATTGATTGAAGATTAGCCTTTTGTTTATTCTTAATTCCTACAATACTGTTATTATTCATATATCTTTTTGATTTTTTTGAACCCGTCTTTGTCCTTTCAAATAATTCATACTTTCTTGTTGTCATTTAGGATGAACCTCCTGCCTCGATTGTGTTTTTTGATGGGGTAAAAGAAGTCGCAGTGGTTGCAGCAGTCGTAGTTGTTGTAGAGGGGGTCGTTGTAGTTGTGGGAGGATCATTTATCCTTTCTAAACTATCGAGTGTCTCTGAATCTATTTTTTCTGAGTTATCGATATTAGTATTATTACTTACTCTGGTTTCATCGATATCAATAGGCTTTTTAATTACCATGTTAGTTTTTGCACGATTCATTATTTTATATGCTAATGGATAGATTACGATACCTCCTATTAATCCTCCAATAACGGAAGGGATATCTGGAGCGAAAGTCACTATTGGTATTGCAATTATTATTCCCGCCACGAGACCTATAATTGCAGGGACATTGACCTTTTTTTCTGCTGCAGCGAGTATTTGCTCTTGATTTTGCTTGCGGGTCATAATCCAAAAGTGCCCTATCAATATACCTCCAACAAGTGATACGATTGTTCCAAGTAAAAGTAACCAAGGAACTATGCTACTTAATATGTTTGAGGCTGCTACAATGGCGCCTGCAAACATTACAATAAGAGATATTTTCTTCCATGAGAGATTGACCTTTCCTTTGGATATGTGATATGATACATTTTTGAACCCCTGGACTGCATTATATAGACAACCATCACATGTTGATCCGTTACTTGCCCATTGTATTACCATTATAGGAATTCCTAATGCCAATGCTCCCAACCCAAAGTAAAAGTCTAATTCTCCAGAAATAGCAGTAAAGAGTCCACCTACCATTAGCATCAAGCAATTGCATATTGGAAAAGCAACCGCAGTAACAGCCCATGCCTGTCGTGGTGTTTTTGTCCACCTTGTAAAATCGCTTGTCATGGTACTACTTACAATGAATGTACCGATTGAGGCAGTAAAGCCTAAAGCAAAGGTCCATGGCTGACCAACTATAGGTGATACCCAAGGATTACCGCCCGTTCCGCTTGCAGCAACACTCAAAATAGAGTATATCATCCATGCAGCTAAAAGTGTAACTGAAACTACAGCAAACTTTCCCATCCATGCTACTGTTTTAATTCCATATACCGCAAACAGTCCAAACAAAATCGCGAAAACTCCTGCCCAAAATCCTGTAGTACCTAAAATCCCTGGGAGAACGCCACTTCCTGCTCCAGCATTAAACGATTGGCTGCCGTATAAGCCTATCATGAGGTCTGCAGCCAACCATGCTTGAAATGCAAACCATCCTGCGACAAGTGCTGCGATCATAAGTGTTGGAATAGCATAACCATAACGTCCAAAAGCTGATTTACACATCAATGCAAAATTTAATCCATATTTAGATCCATAATGAGCAATAGATCCTGAATAAAAGAACAAAAATATTTGTCCTGTTATTATTGCTACATATCCCCATGGTGCGCCCAAACCCGCCATAATCTGGCTTCCTATGAATATGCAAATATATGCATAAGCAAATCCAGCCCAAATTAGCGCGGGTTTTGAAAATCCCAATCTTGCATGCTGAGGAACAGGTGTCTCAGCATATTCTTCTCTTTCTACCATTTTATATAATTTTCACATCACTAATGTAATTAATAAACAAATGTCACAATTTTTAACTACATTTTTATAAATAATATATTGGCTATTTTATGATATATCATTATTTATATGGTTTATGATACTTGGGTGATGTATACGCTGACCATTCTAAATATAGAGTGAATTAATAGGCGATTGATCCTAGTACAGATTATTTATAAATGAAGAAGGAAAGTAAAATTTAGAAGAATTGGTTCATTTTCTTCAACAGATCTCATTTTTTTATTCTGTGGAGACCTTGGATTTAATATTTACAGCTTGTTCCTCTACTTCAGAAGACAATTGTATTTTTAATCTTTCAAGTTCAGCGCTAATATTGTCATAATGTAAACCGAGAATTTGAGCCGCCAATATAGCAGCGTTTCTTGCGCCATTTACGGACACTGTAGCTACCGGAACGCTATCTGGCATCTGTAACATTGAAAAAATTGAATCTAGTCCATCAAGAAGTGGTGACTTCAATGGAACGGCAATTACTGGTAATATGGTAAATGCAGCAATCATTCCAGGTAAATGAGCAGCCCCTTTAGCAGTTGCAATAAATACCTTGATACCTCTCTCTTTTGCGTTCTTGACGTATTCAATCATCTGATGCGGAGCTCTGTGTGCAGAAATTACTGTTACTTCGCAAGATATTCCAAGTGACTTTAATGTTACTATGGATTCATTCATAATTTCTAGATCTTTCTCATTTGGCATTACTACTGAAACTAAAATCTTATCATTCATGTGTTTATCAATTCTAAATGAAAAGTTAACTACAATTTATTTTATCATGTATATATTTTGCCTTCAAATTAAACATAATATAGTTATAATATATATATCCAAGATGTGTCAAATGAGAATACTTTTCTGCTCAAGTTATTATTCCTAAAATACGATTATCATCTTAGATGCTGCTGTTGCTGTTATCAATTATTTTTTATGTATTATGACTGATTAATTGAATATTTTACGATCAATCTACTTTATCTAAGGCTCTTTTGTTGACTTAAGGTGTTGTTTATATTATTAGTCTTGAATTTGAATTAACAAGGCGATAAATTTTGAGGTTAGCTCGCATATTGCAAAAGGACAAAGAAACATTTGCAATTATGAATGAAAATGGTATGGGTGTAACTAGAGATGAAATTATCGATCAGTTAAACTTATTTCTGCCTTATGAGCTGGAAGATTTCTTATTTTCAGGATATGCAAAGTTCATCCGTAATACTTCTTTATCCAAATTGAGATATTCACATCAATTTGATGAGTTTCATATTCTTCCTCCGATAATTAGAACATTTAAAATTATTTGTTTGTCGTTTAATTACATAGATCAAGGCAGTTGGATTAGATTTGGAAAGAATCCTCCAAAAGAGCCTGTAATTTACCTAAAACCTAGAACAAGTTTAATCGGTCCTTATGAGAATATTGTTTGTCCGGATTTTGTTAATGAATTGGACTATGAAGGCGAATTGGCTCTTCTTATTGGTAGAAGATGTACAAAAATAGACCTGTTTGATGCATTGGATTATGTTGCTGGATACTTTATTCTGAACGATATTTCTGCACGTGATATACAATTCATGGATAAGCAATATAGTAGAGCAAAAGGCTTTGATACATTTGGCCCATGCGGTCCATGGGTTACTACCTCTGATGAGATCTCCGATCCAAATAATTTGCATTTAATTACTAAGGTAAATGATGAAATACGTCAGAACTCTTCTACTCAAAACATGGTACTAAAGGTTAACGAAATTATTTCCAAATTAAGTAGGATTATGACTTTAGAGCCTGGGGATATAATATCTACTGGTACTCCTACTGGAACTGGGTTGTCGATGTCATCGACCTCGAAATATCTACATAATAATGACATAGTTGAAGTTGAGATTGAAAAACTCGGTAAGATTAGAAATAAGGTTGTTATTGTAAGACAGTAGTCTTCCATGTTTTGTTTCATTCGTTTACTATGCCATATACATTGCAGAAGATTTTCCCTCCTTGTTATTTTCATACTGCTAACATACATAGAGTCCAAAATTCTGTATGAATCAAACTTGTATTAGATTCTATTCTATCTTGAACCGTGTCCCCACGTGCCCAAACTTAATGATTCTCTAACTAGTAATGAAACTACATTGGGATTATTATTTATCCTACTAAAAAAGAAGATCCGTTTCCATTTATTCCTTCGACCTCATTTTTATGAATGATACCGCTGTTACCGATGCAATGGCAGAGATGATTGCTGCACCAATAAAAGCCAAGTGAAATCCCTGATTCAATGCCTCTGATATATTCATCCCAATATCAATTAGGAGGTTGGAATGAGAGGTCGACAGTGAAACCATTATTGCTAGCCCTACTGCAGATCCTATTTGGTAAGTTGTATTAACCAAACCTGAAGCAACCCCTGATTCCTCATTTCTTGCGTTTGATATAGCCGAGACCAATATTGGAATATAGGAAAATGACATCCCTAATGCAGATATTATAGATGCTGGTAGCACATAAACTAAGAAGATATGGTTATTATTACCTTGGTCAGAATTTGCAGGAGTAAAACTAAAAAGAATTAGCCCTACAGTTAATAGCCCAAGGCCGACAATTAGATTTTCTTTTACTCCTAGTTTACCTATTAGTCTAGGCATCAACCAAGTCATCATTATCATTATCAGACCTGTCATTGGTAGCAATGCTAATCCGCTCTCTAGTGGTCCATAATGGAGTATTTGTTGCAGATACAAGTTAAGGAAAAACCACATTGAAACCCATGAAGCTCCCAGTAGGGCCATCACGATATTAGAAGAAAGAAGATTGGGTATTTTGAAAATATGTAATGGAATTAATGGCTCTTTGCTTCTTTTTTCAATTACAATAAATCCAACAAACATTGCTATTGATATAGACAAAAGTATAGTTGTTTGTAGTGATGTCCAACCATTTTCACTGGCTGTGACAATCGAATATATCAATAGACCTAGAGATGCGGTGATAGTAAGTGCACCCCGGTAGTCTATACTTCCTTTCTTTTTATTGCCTTTTGGAATTAATTTTGGGATCAGAGCCAATACTGCTATACCGATAGGGACATTTATCAGAAATACCCATGGCCAGTCGAACCAAGCTGTAGTAATACCGCCTAAAAATACACCAGCTGTTCCTCCAGCTGGTGCAGCTGCTCCCCATATACCCATAGCTTTATTCATTTCAGACTTGTTTGTTGAGAATAGATTCATCACTATGGATAAAGCCGAAGGTGCAATCATAGCAGCGCCAACTCCCTGTAGAACTCGAGCAGTTATAAGCATATCATTTGACATTGATATTCCTGCTAGGACTGAAGCTGCAGTGAGAATTAAAAATCCTGTAGTAAAGACATTACGTTGACCTAAAATGTCTGATAATTTACCACCAAGCAGTAATAGAGCACCAAAGGTAATTACATAAGCATTAAAAATCCATTGCAAGTCTGTTTGAGTTATGCCAAAATGTTCTTGTATAGTTGGTAAAGCTACTCCAATGATAGATGTGTCTAAAATTATTAGGAATTGAGCTAATGACAAAATGGTTAATGCTTTCCATCTGTTTGGATTTGATACTATTACCGAGGAAGGAGGAGATGAAGAAGTCAAATAGCCGCCCTCCTAAAAATGCCTGCATCAAAATTTTTTGTTAATAATACTTCTTTAGTTGAAATCATATCTATAGTTTGTTGAGCAAAAGAGATAGATAAGACAGTAACTTTACAATTGTAAATATTACAATTGTCGCAACCTCTTTTACATTTGTAAACCTTGGTAGTTATTTTTCTCATATTTATATGATTTCTATGGATAATAATAAAACAACGTTAAATCCACAAGAAGTCGATACATCCATCTCTGAAATAGGTGATGGGATTTACAGGATCTGTAGTTGGAACGATATTTATGGGATCACTTTTAACCAATTTTTAATCGATGATGAGAATCCAACCTTAATCCATACTGGGCCAATGGGTATGTATCCAAAAATAGAAAAAAAGGTAAAGGAAGTGATTCCTTTAGACAAGCTTGAATATGTTGCATTTCTTCACTTTGAGAGCGATGAATGGGGTGGGATGCAGTTCTTAAAGAGTCCAAATGCTAGATTAATTTGTAGCGACCTCAGTTCCAAGTTGAATCTTACAGGTTGGTATAACGTACCCGTAGATCATATTTCCTTTTGGGATAGTGAAGTCCTCAAAACAGGAAAAAAATCGTTTAGGTTCATTATGACACCTCATGTTCACCACTGGGATAGTATGATGATTTTTGAGGAAAGCACAAAATCTTTATTCACTTCTGATTTGTTCATGCAGCCAGGATTTAACAAGCCAATCTTGTCGGATGACCTTTCAGAAGCTATGATTGCATTATACAAAGCCGTAGGTCTATTTGCAAGCGAGAAACCAGTACGAGAAACAACCAGGAGACTTACTGGGCTTCAACCAAAAATGGTGTTTCTCATGCACGGATCGTGTATTGATAGCTCTATGTTCAGAAAATACACGGACGCCATGATGGAAAACGATTTTGCTTACACAGACTTGCTACTTGGCCAAAAAATGGAATACGATATTACTTGACAAGATACTGTATTTAATTTTGACAATTACTTTCTTCTGCCATTAAAAATCTTGTACCTTCTAATATCCCTGAGACTCCCAAACAAAATGCAGCTATTAATCCACGACCATCAGTTATCCCTCCAGACGCTACAATAGGCATATTTTTAAAATTGTTATGCGACAAGGCATCAGCAACTTGAGGAACCAAAGCCATTGTACCTGCCAATGGAATTTCAGATGTAGAACGGACTTCAAAGGTTGATCTATGGCCGCCAGCTTCGGCTCCTTGAACCGCGATTATATCTACTTCTACTTTAGCAACTGAAAGTGCTTCATCTACCGTAGTTACCATAGTCATTTCTTTCGTTCCTGAATTATGAGCTTGGCTGACTATTCTTCCGGGATTTCCCATACCAATACTCAATAAAGGTACATCTTCCTTAAGAATGATTTCTAGCTTTTCCGAGATGTTGCTCGGAGGTATTTTTATATCGTCGATATTCTCTACATCGGATAATGGAATGTTCATTCTTTGACGAATTTTGTTCAAATAGATCAGCACTTTAGTGACATCATTGCTTTGATTATGATCTGGAGATCTAAGAACAGATTGACACAGTAAGGACGCTCAGTTTTCTTTTTTTATATCTTGGATGGATTCCTTTAGTTTGGATGGCGAGAGCCTTGCAGCACCTAATATTCCAAGTCCGCCTGCATTAGATACTTCTGCAACTAATGTAGATGTAGTAATCCGGACATACCAGCTTGAATTATTGGATATTCGATATTCATTAGATCGCATAAGGATGAATGAAATTTCCCTTTTGTTGAATCTAGCAGATAGTTCATAAAAGTAAATATTTTTACATTATTAAATAGATTAATTTTGCGAGTAAAAAATCATTATATCTTATGATACAAAAAATATGATTTGTTCAACCTTATTATTCTACATCAAATCCTTTTGTAACGAGTGGTGTTGGCTTTTGGTCGTAGATGAACCATTTTTGGTTTCATATCAATTGTCTGCAAAGTTGGTTCAGCCTGAAACAATTAACAACATAGTTCTAAACTCTACAAAATAACATATTTTTAAATATCCTTTATTTATTTAATATTCAATGCAATACGATCACTAATGTTCTCTTTATTTAGTTAATTGTGTTCTCTAGATTTGGAATTTGTTAAATAAGATGGCATCAAACTTTTAGACTAGGGAAGTTAGTAAGCATAGGTAGTGAGTCTTAATTGAAAACCCGATATCATTTCAACGTTGGATTAATAATACTGAATTTTTTATTACGCCATCCATCAATGATGTCTTCGATGGATTAGATTCAATCTTGAACCGTATCCCCATGCGCCCAAACTCAATGATACTTCATATGGTAATAAAGTTATAGTACACTAAGACTGTGCCTTACGATGATTTATTTGATACACATTAATTTGTTTATACTGAGTTCGATTTTTATTTTATTTGTCAAAATATACCAAAAAAATACAACTTCTATATAAGGTATGCTAGATAATAATGAATATGACTACAATACAAACTCAAATTGAAATAAATGCACCATTAAACACTGTATTTGAATATTATACTAATCCAGATAATATCAAAGAATCATGGCCCAAAGATATTGTAAAAGAATCCGAAAATGTATCTGGTCAAAAAAGTGAAGAAGGCTCCCAAATGAAAGTTGAAGGACAATACATGGGAAAAAGAGATGAAATGCTTTTAGAAGTAGTTGAAAAAGAGCAGAATAAAAGATTAGTCACAAAACAAACAGAAGGTCCATTTCAACAATGGCAAAGCACTCAAGAATTCCAAAGCAATGGAAATAATTCTACGAGGGTCAACCATACTATTAATTATGAATTACCTACAACAGGAAAGGTTGCAAACTTTTTAACTGGAAGTCAAGCAGAAAATAAGATAAGACAGGGAATAGAGCAAGCAGCACAAACAGTAAAGCAAAAACTAGAATCAAGTTAGAATATTAACTATACTTTTTTGTTGCTTGAGCCCTACTACTGGTGCTCATTTTAGTTTACTACTTGGACTCTATTCCACGTTGAGCCCTATCCCCACCCTTTATTCCATATAAATTAACTAATACTCATTAGTCGTGAACTTCGTATATGGCTCACAAATATGTCCATTCGTTAAATAATATGTTGTCTAAAACCTGTAAATGTCAGACATTAAAGACTCGATGGAAGACACTGGCGAAAGTATGAAGAGAGGAGCAAAGAAAGCAGGCCACAGAATGGAAGAAGGGGCTGAAGAAGCGAAAGACAAGGTGGATTAACAGTCCATTTATTTTTTTGGGTATACTTTGTTACAATATGTTTAGACTAGTCTGTATTGAAATATGTATACGATAGGATTAGTGGATAAAAATTCTATTAACTACTAATTTTATTTTTACAGTCAACAAGATACGTAACAATAACAATTATTAAAACTGTTTCTTACAGTCA